>ERZ791808.214-NODE-214-length-76893-cov-4.034306_pt1 | contig 76893 bp, 45 predicted proteins | sample MGYA00510305_ERZ791808 | MGnify/ENA primary metagenome ERZ791808 (study PRJEB30046, sample SAMN00792024) | human gut metagenome | study: EMG produced TPA metagenomics assembly of the A metagenome-wide association study of gut microbiota in type 2... | reverse complement strand
TATGTATTCCTGCGTAGCCTTGGAAAACGAAAAATTCCTGGCCGCAGCAAAATCCAACGTGGTCCAGCAGACCAATATGTTCCATTTACCCCATTATCCTGCAAATACTTTAATGCCGCATCCAGAATATCTAACCAACGACCATCCTTATCCGGGACACCATATTCTCCAACAAATCCCCGTTTATTATTCTCTTGTAACCATTCAACAAAAGGTCTAAGGCGAGCTACTCCTGTTTGAATATTTGCCCCATCCTCATCATAATCTTTAGCATAATTGCCGGATGTATCATGATCAAAATAAACATGTGCCTGAAATATCAAATTATTACTGGGATCAATCAAATCTTTCAAATTATCACTAACTTCTTTCCAACGTTTGGCAGAGCTGAATTCGTCACCACTAACAACAATTGTAGTTTTCGTATCAACAGTTCGTATGGCATCAATACATGCTTGCGCAATATTAAACCAAGGTGTTGTCTTCAACATAGCATTGGGTTCATTCATAATATCATATCCCCATATGTTTTTATAATCCTTGAACTCCTTAGCTAGTTTTATCCATACATCACATAAATTTTCAATTGTGCAACGTGAATTACCAATGATCGCATATTGATTATTTTTTGAGTCTTTACCATCACAATAGATACAATAACGTCCAAAATTATGCATATCCAATAAAATCTGCATATTCCGTTCCTCTGCAGCCTTCACAAACAGTTTCATCTTCTCCAATTCTGTTGTATTCAATTCACCATTCATAGCCGGTTGAATACGTTCCCAACGAAAAGGAAAACGTATTAAATAAAGTCCTTTTGCTTTAAAATAATCAAGATCTTTTTCTGTCGGATATCCATAATGAGTTCCATCTATACCCGGATAAATACCACCAAATTCTGCTCCGGACAAATTGACACCAAAATAAACTATTTTTTTCTCAGGCTTATTGCCACTATTTCCACCGGAATCCGGCTCTTCCGATTTGGAACAGGCAAAAAACAATAAAGAAATAATCAATGATAACGACAATAAATTTTTAAACATATCATAATCTTTTTAATGGTTTATCTAACAAAGAGAAAGCATGGCGATATGACATACCCTCGTTGTTATTACAATTTATTTATGCACAAACCTGAAATTACACATACTCAAATCAAAATCTTGTTCAGACTCCGGTGAAAATACAATTTTAAATGCTGTATTAGTAGTAGGGTCAATTGGATTTGGTAACATACCTTCCGTATCTGCACTAATACGTATGGTTTGCCATCTCCCATAAGTATTAACAGGTAAACCATCTTTAGCCGGATACCATCCATAATCCCCCAAAATAATTCGACTTATAGAAGAAATAGGATATTTAACTCCTGTACAAATTTCAAACCTTAAATCATAAGAAGCCGGATTCGTAGCAACTTCAGCAGGGACTTTAATATATCCAGCCCACATCACCATCCATCCCCAAGCTTTTACAGAGTTATTAAAACGAATATATTTCCCTCCTTTCGTCAAAGGTTCAGGCTGTCCGCTCAATGTTCCGTCACACAAAAAATTAACAGGAGCATCAGGAAATTGGCTGGAATGAGTAAATGCTCCTTCACCTGGCCAATTATTAAAATCAAATAACTGAGAAATACCAGAATCCATATATGACAACTCTATTGGTAACTCCATATTGGAACCCTTAATAGACACCCTTGAATTAGCAGGTGCATTAGCCGGAATCTGTATCGTTAATTCCGTACGGGTTGCGCCAATAACATTAACAGGTATATCTCCTATATTCACAACTGCTTCCTCAACAGTAATTCCATAAAGATCAAAATTATCTCCGGAAACAGTTGTTGTATCACCTGGTTGTGCAAACTCATTCTTAAGCCCTTCTATTCTCAAATCCGGAATAGACACAACAAAGGGCACAGTCGTACTTCCATGTTCGGTGGTAATATAGATCTTATTCGTAACTTCTTTGGGAAGAACACGCGGAACAGGCGCAAGTAACATGTCATAATGTGAATAAATATCTTTTCTATCAACCTCTATATCATTGAACTTAAGAGAGACTACATCTCCCAAATTTGTACCTTCTATTCGTACAATATCTTCAAAGTTTGCTCCATCAATAGAAAATTCCGCATCTTTTGCTAATACGATTTTTTCAACAGCGGGAGCAGCGGTAGACGGTCGATTCTCTTTTGCTTTTAAGTCAGCAATCTCAACAATATCCGTACAAGACACAAAAATAAATACTGATATTACCAATAGAACCAAATATTCAATCTTTTTCATAATTTGTCCTTTTTAATAGTTACTCTCATAATTAATCCCATCCTGGATTATTTTCACTAATACCCTGATTCGTTAATATTTCAAGAGTGGGTATCGGAAATAATAAATGTTTATTTGAACGTTGTTTTACATTATTGGCCTCATCCATACCACCAAGTGCATTCATTGCTTTCAAATAAATACCCCAACGTATTAAATCCCAACGTCGGTCTCCCTCCATTGCCAACTCCATAGCACGTTCTTCAAGAATCGCAGACCGCAAACTTTCCTTGTCTGGGAAGTTTACTAATTCTTTAGAAGTCGCATTACTACGATTCCGTACATTATTCAAAGCATTTACAGCTTCTTGTGTCGGTCCATTAACTTCATTAGATGCTTCGGCAAAAATCAACACAACATCAGCATAACGCAAAAATGGATAATTTGCATCTGTACGCTGTTGTGTCTGATCCGTTATTTGCTGTAAATATTTAGTAGTAAACGCAAAGAACTGTTCCGAGCCAGCTTCATCACATCTCCATCCAGCCGTTACCTTAGCATTATCAAACGGAGGTTCTTTAGACTCTACCATACGTTGCCATTTGCCAAAATTAGGATAATAAGACCCTCCTCCCCAACTAGTGTCAGAGTTCTCACGAATCCAACAATGCAAAACTCCTTTATCTATGCGATAATCTTTTTCTTCAAATAGTAAATACCAGTGTTTTCTACATCCTACAGTTAAACTATTATCAATATTACCTGCTGCATTTAATTTTCCACAATAATGATAACTAAACAAAGTACCATACAATTCATCACCGGATTTAGATTGCAAACTGAATAAATGTTCACTACATGTTTTCCCAGATGAAGACCAGATCAAATCATAAGATTCCAATTTATGATTGCCATACAAACCTCTTATAATATCTCCCGCTATTTGATATGCAAAACTATAATATTCATTGGACGAAAACTTCTCATATCCTGCCACTTGATCTTTAGCAAAGATAGTAGGCACCGGTTCAGTATAAACTTTAGTCATAGTCCCATTTACATTTTGTAAGACAAACGGCACACCAGTTTTAACTGTAATGCTTTCTCCCTTTTGCATGGAAGCTGAACCTATTGTCGCATATACTTTAGCCAACAAACCAGCTGCAGTTGCTGCACAAATTCTTCCTGGTTTAAAATTGCTATCTGTATTTTTATAAATCATATCTTTAGCTTCCTTAAGTAAAGGTATAATGGTTTCCGTATAAACTTGCTCAATAGGGACACGCGGGCTATTAGTGTATTGTCCCGATTCATTCACACTCACAGAATAAACAGGTACTGCTCCATAAGCACGTACTAAATAAAAATATGCCCATGCTTTCATGAAATAACATTCACCTAATACATTTCTTCTATGCGCTTCTGTCACATTTTTCAATTTATTAATCTCAAAAATAGCGATATTAGCACGATTTATCAATGCATACATCCCATTCCATAGAGCATCAGCCTGCCCATCTCCTCCCTGGAAATTACCACTACCAAATTGGCTAAACTGCCATACAGCACCAGAGATATAATCACAATCATAGTCTAACGGACGAGGAAAGCTACCATAACGGAACATTGATTCATGTAGCGTATTATACACTCCGACTACCCACATGTCAGCACCATTATCGGAATCTTCTACATCATCCGGACTAATGAAATCAAAAGGTTTTTCTTCCAACATGCTCTCACAAGATGTTATTAATGGAGTCGACAATACACTCCCCAATAATATCAGATATAAAAAAATATATTTCTTTTTCATCGTTATTCAGAATTATAGTGTTAATTTAAAACCGATCGAATATGTCCGGCTACTTGGATAAGAAAATATATCGACTCCCCTTCTGGATGCGTCCGAACCGAAAGCATTAACATCCGGATCAAACCAACTATATCCAGTAATTGTGAATACATTAGTTATTGTTCCAAATAAAGATAAATCACTAATACCTTTAATTACAGGACCGAAATTATAATTCAAATTAATTGTTTTGAGTCTAAAATATGAACCATCTTCTACATATCTATCTGAAAGTTTCATATCACGGGTCATAGCAGTAGTTACCCGAGGCCATTTAGCTATAGCCACATTTTCAGGAGTCCAACGAGTATCATAAGCATCCTGAGTAATATTAGCAATACTACTCATCCCAATATTAGTTAGATTACCATTAAAAATATCATTCCCATAAGTTCCCTGAAAGAATAAGCCCAAAGAAAGACCTTTCCATCGCAAATTAGCATTTATACCATAAATAAAATCAGGATTAGTATTACCTATCACAGCACGATCTTCAGTTGTTATTTGTCCATCATCATTTTTATCCAGATATTTAATCTCACCTACCATACGGCGCGCTTCATCATCAGATACTTTTGCATAAATAGGATCCGCCCGGACTTCTGCTATATTATCATAAAATCCATCTTCAATATATCCAAAGATAGTCCCGATAGGTAAACCATTCCGTTGTAAAAAGACCTCTTTTGCACTGTACCACAATTGATTTGCATATTGGTCGGCTTGTAGCCCTCCAATTTTATTCTGATTAAATGAAATGTTTCCATCAAAATCTAAGGACCAGTCTTTCGTACTCATTGCAGTTACTTTAGCTGTAATCTCGAGACCTTTATTGGTTACATGACCAAAGTTGGTCCACATAGTGCCGTATCCAGTACTACCTGGAATCGAAATGTTTTGTAGTAAATTCTTTGTCTTCTTATAATAATAGTTTGCAGAGAGAGAAATACGATTACTCCAGAACCCCATATCAAGCCCAACATTATATTGGTCTGTTGTTTCCCATTTTAGCTTATCATTCAATGGCCCTTTATAGATTTGTCCAGCAAAACCACTTGACAAAGTTCCATCCAAAGGATAATTCGCCGTTGTTAGCGATGACATAGTCTGATAGCTGCTAATAGCTTGATTACCAGTCTGACCATAACTAAAACGTACTTTTAAATTGCTAAATATATTCAATCTCTTAATAAATTCCTCTTCAGAAATAACCCAAGCCATTGCTCCTGACGCAAAATTCGCAAATTTATTTCCCGAAGCAAAACGGCTTGAACCATCCCGGCGGAAAGATGCAGTAAAAATATAACGATCCATCAAAGTATAGTTAGCACGTCCCAATAATGATACAAGTATAGCTTGCCCTCGATAACTAGTAGGAGATTCAACATTTAAAGCTTGACTCATATCAAAATCCTGTGTAATATCAGTAGGAAAATTAGAAGCATTCATCGCTTTGCCTCCCCAATCAGACTTTTCATAAGTAAATCCGGCAACAATATTTAAACGATGTTTTTTATTAAAACTTTTATCAAAAGTCAACAATGATTCTGCAGTCAGATTCTGCCAAAAATTATCGCTTTTACCAGCACGACCATTAGATGCTTTCCCCTCACCTGTTTCTCTATTATAATAAGTAGCACGATCATTCACAGAATAACTAATCCCTAGATTCTGACGAAATTTAAGGCAGTCAAGTAATGCTATTTCAGCAAATGCTGATGAAAAAACATTTATTGATTTTAACTCGTCCTTAGCCGTATTCACATAGGTTCGGGGATTAGCAGATAACCACGAATAGGTATCATCTTCCGTTTTATCTCCCACATATAATGTCGGTAAGTACAGCATTGCAGAACGAATGATACTATAATCATACGCATTCGATTTAGCGAAATTTGTTACCGAGCGAGTAAAATTAATATTCAGTCCTGTATTTAACCAAGATTTCACATGGCTACCCACATTAGCCCGAACCGCAAAACGATCATAGCCTGAATGTTTTATAATACCACTTTGATCTGTATAGTTTCCAGAAAAAGCATAATTACTTTTTTCATTACCACCTGATACACTTAGATTATATTCCTGAGTCATCGCATTTTGTAATATCTCATCCATCCAATTTGTTCCTTCTACCCATTCTTTATTCCCATATTCATCTTCACGGTATCCTGGTTTTAAATAATCTTCAGGAGATGCATAATATTTCCCAGAACCCGGTACTATATTGTTATTTTCATCACGACGATAATTCCACGCACCTCTATATGGCAAGTAAGAATAAGGAAGATTATCATATACCGCACCGTTAATAGTACCTTCATTAACATAATTTGCATATGTATAAGCATCCAACATCTTAATTGATTTTGATATTTTAGATAAACCAAAATTTGCAGTAAATTCAACTTTTGCATCACCTGCTTTACCTCTTTTTGTAGTAATAAGCACAACACCGTTAGCGCCACGAGAGCCATAAATCGCAGTAGCCGAAGCATCTTTCAATATATCAATGGATTCAATATCATTAGGATTAATTAATGAAAGCGGATTGGTCGTAGAGTTATTTCCGTCATTAGCTTTACTGGTCGGCGTTTCTCCTGTTTCAAACGGAATTCCGTCCACTATATACAAAGGCTGAGAATTTGTTGAAAATGAATTCGCTCCACGAATAGTAATACTAACTCCTGAACCAGGGGCGCCATCACTCTGATTTACTTGCACGCCAGCAAGTTTGCCTTGCAAGGCTTGTGAAATATTAGTCGGATTCCCCTGCATCAGATCATCACTTTTGATAGAAGCAACTGCCCCCGAAAGATCTTTTTTCCTCATAGTACCATAGCCTACCACTACAACTTCATCCAACAATTTGGCTTCATCTTTCAAAGAAATATTAATAATCTTACGATTACCAACTATTATTTCCTCTGTTTTATAACCGATAAATGAAAATTGAAGCACAGATTTAGCACTTGCTACTTTAATAGAATAATTACCATTAACATCAGTAATAGTACCATTACTGCCTCTCACACCCAGTTCAATCACATTAACACCTGGTATAGGCTCACCTGAATCATCATTAACTGTTCCCCTAATCTCAATATTAGCCGCTACTGCAGTAATATTAGAAATCCAAAATATAGTCAAAAACAGCCAAATCGTTTTTTGCTCTTTTAACGTTCGCATTTTGAAACGGGAAAAAGAAAAAAAGTTCTTTCTCATTTTTATTAAATTTAAAATTAACTTTAATAGGAATTCTCTTTTAATTTACACAAAAATCAAAACATTTTAATTATGGACAAAACTAATAAGTCATCAGTATAATTAATTTATCTTATTCAACCAATACTGATACTTTGCGATCATTTCTTATCCGAATAAATACTATCATTATATTCTCGAATAAATTTTCGACTTTGACGACCAGCCGGTTTTATTAACGATTCATCCCAACCTCCATTTTTATTTGCTCGAGGAAGAATCATGGAACATGTCTCATTTTTATCTGATATTGACCAGTTAACCCAACTTATTTTTTTACTCTCAAGCCATTCTATCCAACTAGTCCATTCTTCCATATTAAGTGGCCCATCACCTGTACACTCCATCCCTGCACACTCCGAAACGAAAATAGGTATACCTTTTTCCCATGCCGCACCAGCAACATCTCGCAACCCTTGTTTATGAGTCCCGGCATAAAAATGCAATGTATACATAAGATTATCAAATCCTTGTAATGGATCTGCCGCTACAAGATGAAGATCCTGATCCCAATGTGGACTTCCGATTAAAACAATATTATCTGGATCATATTTTCGAATTTCTGAAACAACTTCCGTAGCATATTCTTTCACACTATCCCAACTATCTTCCATTGGTTCATTATATATTTCATATATAACATGTGGATATTTTCCATACTTTTGAGCCATCATAGAAAAAAAAGCTTTAGCTGCATCTTTCTGAGGATAATATGTATGCCAATCAATAATAACATATATATTATTTTTAATAGCCGCTTTTATTACCTTTTCCATACACTCCAATGCAAAGTCTGGATTTTCGATATAATTATCTTCAAGAACTGTTCCCATAGCTGCTCGCAGTACCGTACATTTCCAATCTTTTTTCAGCCACTTCACCGACTTCCTATTATAAAACCTCGGCCAAAGATTATGCCAACCATAGCTCACGCCTCGTAATACAACCGGATTACCCGTTTGATCACAAAGTTGATTACTTTTTACCTGTAATTGTCCCCAAAGTTTCACTGGATCTTTAGTATAGCCAATTAATGAAAAGAAAGAAAATAAGGTAATAAATAAAATCACTTTTTTCATTTTCATATATTATTAGATTTGATATCCAAACTGATTCTGCAAAGAAAAGACAAAAAATGAATGTAAAAAAGTGCTTTTTTATCTAATACTGATACTTTCTTACACCTCTATCTCACCAATTTTTATCACATATAATAACTTAGAAGATTTATCTAAGACGATAAACCTCTTCTAAAAAACAAATTTAAAAAACGGTATATTAATTGGAGGTAAAAACAGAAACAACAAAAGAGTTATATGTGAGAATTCTTATAATAATAACAAAATTAAACTACGACCCGTTTTTTACGATAATTTTCTCGAAATTCTTTCGGTGAACAACCTTTCTTTTTTCTAAATATACGGTTAAAGTTAGATAAATTATTAAACCCACAATCATAACAGATCTCAGAAATCGGATTAGTAGAATCCACCAACATCCTCGCTACAGCTCCTAAACGAATATCAATAATATAATCAGATAGATTTTTGCCAGTACGTAGCTTAAAAAAACGGCTGAAAGAAACAGGAGTCATATTGATCATATCTGCCAACTGAGGTAAAGAAATTTGTTCTGCATAGTGAGCAGAAATAAATTCTTGTATTTTAAGCACCCGTCCACTATCTGACTTTACACCTATTTTTGCAAAAGAGGAATTAGACAACACCTTAAACTGACATTTTGATAGTTCATAAAGTATTGATAAAAATTTAGTTACAGCATAAAAACCATCCGTTTCAGAGGATAATTTATTAAGCATGGGGTATACTCGCATTATAGCAGATAAAGAAAATGCAATTCCTTTTTCCGCAGCTTCGAGCATTTTACGAATAGAATTAAACTGATTCTTTACAATTAAATTATTAAAAAATAATTCAGGTGAGAATTGAATTGTTATCTCACGAATTTCGCTTGATTTACACTCATGTTGTTCCCAAACATGCTCAAGTTCTTTACTGGTTATGAGTACAAGATCATATTCACCGATAACTTCAATAGAATCACCCACAATACGCCTAACCCCACTGGCATGCTCTGTAAAGTTCAGCTCGAATTCTGGATGACAGTGAATAGGATAAGTAAATTCTTTCTTATAACGATCTGCAATATAAAAACAATCTCTCTCCGATAATGGAGTAATTTCTCTAATAATATGACTGGACGTGTTACTCATAATTCAGACTTAAGCTATTATAGAAAACAAATATATATGGAATAAGAATTTAAGCAAAATATTTAAAGTTAAAAGTATTACTTTACAATAAAAAATGCAAAACCACAAACAAATAAACATATAAAGATAAAATAATATAACTATTGGATACAAAAGTATTTGTTAAGCTTATCACCTTACAGTAACTTTGTGATTAGATTTTCATCCCAAATTATAAAATATCACTAATTACTTATGAAAAAGAGCCTATCGCATTTACTGATTATTTATTGTATAATATTATCAAGTCCAACAATTTTTGCAAAACATAATATTATGCCTATTGATACTATATCTAATAACTCTAATTTATATGGGATTAATAGAATGACAGATATTACATCTTTACCTATTCTTGATACAAATACGCGTGTACATTATGAAGGAAGTATTGATAAACAAGGGAAAAATGCAGATTGGAACTGGAGTCTTTACCAAGATAAAAAAGGAGAATGGGTAATCTTTGATGTAAAGGGTCCTGGGTGCATTTACAATATAGTTCAACACCGTTATATCAATTCTCAAGAAGCAATTTTCCGTTTCTATTTTGATGATGAAGAAACTCCCCGTTTCACTATTCGTTCATCAGATTTTGGAAATAAATTTCCTTTTATAGAGCCATTGGCTTCTTGCTATATAGGTCCACTAGATAATGGAAGAGGCCCTATACGTGTCGTTAGAAGCTTTATTCCAATGCCCTTTCGCAAAGGTTGTCGTATTACCACCAATATCAAACTAGAAGGATTCGACCGAGCAAAAGGTGAAGGAGGTTGGGGACATGTAATATACCATACTTATAATTCTTCTGATACTATACAAACATTTACAGGAAATGAAGATTATAGTTCCCTTGTACAGTTATGGAAACAAACAGGAAGCAATCCTTTATTAAAAAAAGAATCTACTTTCCAAAGATACACAGAAAAAACAATTCAATCAGGTCAACAATTAATTCTATTAGACAAACATGGACAAGGTTGTATGAATGGAATAAAATTATATTTTGCAAACAGAGACAAAGAATACCTACAGAACGTTTGGATACATATGTATTGGGATCAACATAACATCCCCGATATATCTTGTCCGATAGGCTGTTTAGCCGGAAATTCCCTAGGGTTCAATAATACAAGTTATCTTCTTTCAGGATTTAACACAGATGGTTGGCTTTATAATTATTTTCCAATGCCTTTTTGGAATCATGCAACTATTATAATTGAAAATCGAAGCAGTAAAGAAGTTGTATTAACTTCTTCTGAAATCACAATCAATAAAAATTCATATAAACAGTCCTCTTGTGGTTACTTCCGCAATACTCCTTATTATTTTAGAAAACATACTTCAGGATCTGACAGTCCGATAGGCATTATTAAAGGTACTGGGAAAATGGTTGCATCCCACATCACTTGCTATGGTGAACATCCTAATACCATCACTTGCGAAGGAGATGTTAGGATTCATATTGATGGAAATCGTACTCCGCAAATAGAAAGTGATGGTTCAGAAAGTTATATATGCTATGGATGGGGCTTCCCCACACCAGCCGAAACACATCCGTCAGGAGGATATGATGGACTTCCAGATAATCCATGGTCTATGACACGCTTATGTTTAGGCGACAGCTATCCCTTTTACTCTGAATTAAAATTCGGTATAGAATCCGGAGAATACAATAACCAATATCTTGAACATTCGGGAACAATCTTTTATTATGGCCAAGATGAAGTAACGATGATAAAAACAGATAGTCTAGACCTCAACAACACCCAATCAATAATAAATCATGATTACCATGCAACCGGTAATGTAAGCACAGAATACTTGGAAACTTTTTTCGAAGGTGATGCAGACAATGTGCCCATATCAGGTAAAGTTTACAGTTTTAATGGCTATAGTTGTTTCAAAATAAATATTTCACCAAAAAATAAAGGAATACTCCTTCGCAGATTAAGCGATCAAAAATATTCTCAACAAGCAGCACGAGTATTTGTAGACGGCCAAGAGGTTACCGAACATTCTTGGTATGTTGCAGATAGTAATCCTTATAAACGTTGGCTCGAAGATGATTTTGATATTCCCGCACGTTTTACATCAGGCAAATCATCTGTAAGCATTCGTATCATTCCTATAAACAAAGAGAATGAAGACAAAAGAAATTGGAATGAAGCCGGTTATCAAATATTCTCTTATATAAAGTAAATTCTATCAGAAAAGTATTATCATTCGATAAAATAGTATTTTTTATCGGATGATAAGTTTGATATTTTTGTGCTGTTAATTTATTGATTTTGAATTTGTAATCTTAAAAACAAAAGTATGAAAAGAAAATTCATCAACACATTGTGCCTCGTCATTATGTCCTGCTTGCTATCTTCAGCATATGCCGGAGTTAAAATCGTAATACTAGGTTCATCGACAGCAGCCGGTGCAGGTGTCATTAACTCAGAAAACGCTTGGGTAAACCATTATCGTACCTATCTGCAAAGTATTGACCCAACTTCACAAGTTATTAACCTAGCCAAAGGTGGTTATACCACTTGTGCAATTATGCCAACCGGAACCCCCGATTATAATACTGGTTCACATATCCTTTCTGTAGATACAGAACGTAACATAGACAAAGCTTTAAGTTATGCCCCAAAAGGAATCATTATCAATATGCCTACCAATGATGTCTCTAACGGAATCCCTGTAGATACCCAAATGAAACATTTTGCTACCATCATTGAAAAGGCAGAGAATTCCGGAGTGAAAGTATGGATAACTACCTCACAACCACATAATTTCGGAGAAAAATATACAGGTCCCTACAATGAAACCAATCAACCGAATGGTGACAAACAAAGAGCTAGAGATCAATTTAAAGAACTCACAGAAAAAATTTTAGGAACATACAGTGACCGTGCCATTGATTTTTATACAGATATAGCAACGATCGATGGTTACAGTTTTATTCGTCCGGAGTACGACTCTGGTGATGGAGTACACCTAAATGATGCGGCCCATGCCATTTTATTTAATAAAGTTAAAGCTAAAAATATTCCAGTATTGTTAGGTGATTCTTCCTCCGATGGTATTCTGGCAAATCCTGTTTATATAAACTTCGGGCCAAGAATTTCAGAACTAGACAATTGGAATGACGTGATAGGACAAGGAGCCGGAACCCGCTTAGACGTATTAAATGACATTTCTAAAGTTGTAACATCTCTAGGATTAAATATTCTTGTCGGGTTTACCCATGCAGCAGAAAATGGAAGCTCATCCACCATTATGGAGATGAATGAAGCAATATCTAAAAGCAATCTAAGTTCAAATGGAGAAGATCCGATTATAGAATTCTTTGGTTTTAATCCAAAACAAGTTTATAACTTTACAGTATTCGCTTCAAGAAGTGGAGATGGGAACCGTGAAAGTACATACACTTTTACAGGAGCAAACACTATCAAAGCTACCTTGGACGCTGCATCCAATACTCAGAATTTAGCAGAAGTAAAAGCAGTCCAACCAAATGCAGCGGGAAAGATAGTATTGACCATTGGCAAAAGTACCAACAATACATCTGGATTTTGCTATATTAATGCAATGAAAATTACATCAGAGACTCCTCCTATTGAGATACCCGAAGGTGCAATTAATGTAGAAACAGCCGGAACTTTAGCTTCATTGCTTCCGGAACCTATAGAAGAAATTACATCACTGACTCTTTATGGTACATTAAATAGTACAGATATAAAAACCATACGTGAACTTCCAAAACTCAAAGATTTGGATATGAAACATACTAAAATCATAAAAGGAGGAGAAAGCTATCTCAACGGAATGGGTACCATAGATAATGTCTTCCCTAAAGAAATGTTTTATCAAAATAAGGTAATTGAAACAGTAATTCTACCGGATGGAGTCATTGAAGCTGCATATCATGCTTTTATGGGCTGCACAGCTCTAAAGAAAGTTGTTATACCTGAAACAGTAAATACTTTTGGAAACGATTTATTCAGTGGTTGTAATACTCTCACAGATATTACAATGCCATCAAAAATGACTACTATAAATTCCGGCTGTTTTTATAATTGTAAAGAACTCCTTTCCATAACAATTCCCGAAGGAATAACAGCAATCAATGGGTCGCTCTTTTACGGATGTAACAAATTAGAAGTAATTAATTTACCTAAAACCATAGAAACAATAGGGTTATGGGCTTTTTCAGCATGCAATGCACTAAAAGAAATAAGATTAGGAACAATGATCAAGAGTATTGAAGCCGGTGCCTTTTATAATTGTTGGTCATTAAATACAATTACTTGTGAAGCCAGCACTTTACCTGCTATAACAGGAACAAACGGCAATTCTCCCTTCACTGGAGCTTTTAAGGCTGAGTTTTGTACGTTACATGTTCCCTTTACAGCTTACAATAAATACAAAGAAAATGCTGTTTGGAATGTGATGTCCAATATAGTTACTTTAGAAACTATTACAGCAAACGGAAACGTGATTGAACCCGCCAATGCTGATATTTTAAAAAATGCATCCATGATTTCTATATCAGGATCAACACCCGATGTAGAAGGTCTCAATTCACTGCTTACTGAAAACAAAATCATCACAAGCATTGATTTAACAGGTGTCACAGAATATTTGAGCACACTCACAACAGGAAATCCTAATTGCCTGATATATCTTCCAGCAGGAACAGATATTATGGAAAATAACATAATCATAGAAAATAAAGCCAAAAGCATATCTTTAACTGATAAAATGCCTTTTCATGCACCTATGGCTTTTACTGCAGAGAGAATTATCTATACACGCAATTTAAGTGAAGAAGGTATTCCAAGCGGTAAACAAGAAGCTAAAGGGTGGAGAACCATTACCTTACCTTTTACCGTCAAAGATATTACGGCAACAAACAAACTTGGAATAGAAGTATCTCTATCGTCTTACGACGAAAACGGGAATATTGCATCAGAAAAAAATCCATTTTGGCTTCGCAAAATAACTCCTACAGGTTTTGTAGATACAGCTACATTAGAAGCAAATAAGCCCTACATAATCTGTTTCCCAAATCATGTGGATTATGATGATCGTTATAATATTACAGGAGAAGTTACTTTCATATCTCAAAACTGCAATATAGAAGTAACCCCTTCTTTTACAGCAGAAACAGGTAGCGAATATAACATGACTTGCACCCTAAAGGGAGAAACACAAACAGAAAATATTTATGCTATTAATGAAGACGGCAGTGCTTTTGAAAAGAATATCCGTTCAATTTCTCCTTTCGAATGCTATGTAACAGCTAAAGATCCAGCACACGCTCCAAATCGCTTCCTTATAGAAAGTACAACAACGACCTTGGCCACTTATTACGCAGAAAACAGCACTGGTTACAAAATCTATATCCAAAATAATGAAATAGTAGTTGAATCCACCCAGACAAGCCACCTTGCTATTTATGACATTTCAGGAAAACTTGTACGAACAGAATATATCATTCAAGGCAGAAATATTATTTCCGGATTAAAATCAGGCATTTACATCATCGATAATCAAAAAATTATTAAATTATAAATAGAATACCATGAAGAAAAAATATATAAAACCAGAGCTTACATGTATAAAAATAGAATGTGAAGGCATAATAGCAGGAAGTGGACGCCCCAATGTAAATGATCCATTGGACCCTTCAACCAAATCAAGAAAAAGGCAAAATGATTTTTGGGATAATTAGAATAAGACCCATAATTGTCTGAAAGATCTTAATAATACATAGATACTCACGGAGTTTGAAAAAGCACTTAAATTGATTTTCACAACTCCGCGAGTATTAAAATAAATATGAAAGTGATTAAAAAAGATGACTAGACATCTCCGGAATATTCCTACTGCCATAGCAATAACAATTTAGTCAAGATAAAACTGATTTCAGTAGTTAAGAAAACGTAACCATCTTCCACCCATCCTGCTGCTATTTTTGGAGAGAAAAGCACGGAATATGCAACAAAAGTATACGCTTATCCAACACACTATCCACTCATAGATAAAAAAGGAACTAGAAAGTATGAATAAATAAGGATTTTCACAGAGATTTATATGATAAATATTGCTTTGACAGATATAACCTCAGGCGAGACTAACTAACTAGCTGTTTATTCAGAATCAAATGATAATAAATGCTTCACTACCAAGACTAACAATCCAACGATAAATATAATAAAGAATAAACGTAAGTAAAATTCCTTCGCTGTTCAATGAACAGTAATTTATATTAATTCTCTAAAGCTCCAAATAAACATTTATAATGCCAACGCCCGTTTTATACATATCCATTACATAAGGACCATACTTACCTTAAGACATAAAAGATAAATAATCAATTTCAAATCAGTCCCTCCTATTCAAAAGAAAAGATTCTGGAATGATACTAATGTAAGCTAATAGATATTGGGGTATATAAAAATAGTTTTAAGACAACTATTTTATATAATTATAATGGACAGTGCCAAAAAAAAGATGCGATCCCGTTACGAAATCGCATCATTTCATTATGATTAGGACATTAATATACTACAACTTTATTTTTATTGATAATGTAAAGCCCGGCAGGTAATGAAATATTATGCTTTCCGGCTACCATCCGCTGAGAAAGAATTTGTTTACCATCTATTGTTACAATGCTGACAACCATATCTTTTTCTAAAGTTACAATCGTTTCTCCTTTTACACCAACAACAGAAAATCCTTGAATGATACTGTTCTTTATATCTGTTTCTGAAGAAATTGGAACTAATGTCACGTTGTCCAATAAATATTCCATATTATTTTTCATAAGACGAATATATAATGTAGAAACACCTTTAACATTATCTGTTACCAAGTTATCCTTAATACTCAATTCAATTGGCATCCATGTATCAAGCGTACATTCTCCCCATGCTGCAGTCTCTTCTCCATTCTCATCATAAACCGATCCAAACTTAGTATGTTCCCCATTATCTGCACGTACGCCTATTTCTATACTTCCCCACGGAAGTGACTCACCCTTTATAAAACAAATATCAAAATTAATCCCTTTATAATCCGACCAGTTTTTCCCATCAGGTAAAGCGTTAGCCAAAGTTACAGGAGAACATTCCGGATTAACTATATGAAGACATTTATCAGAAGTATTAATTCCTGTTTTATAAGGGTTCTCTACAATTTCACAACTTCCGGCCCAAGGCATCTGACAACGGTTGGACACACCTAAATCCATTGTTTCAAAAGTAAAGATGGCATTCGGGTCTTTTATTTCTTTCTCTATCAATCGAATATTGTCTACAGCATAGATAAATTCTGCACGACCAAGTTTAATCATTACATTCCGCTCGTCAGAAGTATAAGTAGTTAGTTTCTCCGCAAGAAGAGTTTCATTAAATAACAGCTCAACATCAACCCATTTCAATTCCACTCCATCTCCCCATGCTGCACCATTACCACTTTCAGGATCAATTAAATCCATTGATTCTTTATTATCCGAAACACCAACATTAAAACCTATCCAATGAATCTTACTTGGATCATTACCCGGTAAAATTGCTGCTTGAAAACGAATTCCGGCATAATCATTCAATGTCTTTCCATTAGGAAGAGAAACCGGGAAACCGACTTGCGCAAAGTTAGTACTTGTTATTTTTAATACATTTGCTGAATTGTTACCATCATTTATACTGGGGTTACCAATAACTTCACAACTCCCGTCAACAGCAACATAAGCTCCTCCTAAACCATTCTCGAAATCATTAACCAACAACGTTTGTGCTTGCAAGCTCATAGCTGAAGCAGCCAATAATAAAGATAAAATCTTTTTCATACTATTACATTTTAAATTAATAACTATTATTTCCTTTTCAGAATGAAACATCCATAGATGTGTTAATCTTAACCTTTTCTGATATTATTTAATCATAAGTATTTTTAATCCAAAACAGCAAATCTGATTTTCTCAGCTACATAAAAGCCCCTTGGCAATTCAATGGTTAACAACTCCCTTGGAAAAAGTGATACTAACTTTACCATTGTTCCCATTATATCATAAATAGGCACTCTACAAAGACACTCTGAAAGCATTAAAACTTTTCTACCATTGCAGACAATCTTTATATTTTGCCCTTCTTTTATAGAAGAAACTTCTGTCACATATCCATCTGATGGATACTTTTCCAAAACACTCATCTGAGGCCGGTCAGTCGTATAATTATTATCCGGTTGTACAGCCAAAGAATAGTCACCCCATCTGGGACCGGCAGACCAATAAGTACCGGAGACTCCATTCTCAAAAATATATTTCAACATATTATCTAATACCGTCAACCAACGTGGATCATTATCCGGCACCCCATATTCTCCAAGTATACCACGTTTATTATAACGTTTCAACCATTCAACAAAAGGTTTGACACGTTGAATTCCAGTTTGAGGAGTAGCTTCCTCGCCATCATAAGAGTTTTTATAAGTACCCGACCCATCTTTATCAAAATAAGTATGAGCTTGAAATACTAAATTATTTTCCGGATCTACTAGATTTCGAAGATTATCACTATATTGGACCCATAATAAAGCAGAGCTAAAAGAATCCCCACTAATAATAATTGGAGTTTTCCTGTCTACCGTTCGGATTGCATTAATCGTAGCCTGCGCCATATCAAACCAAGGAGCGGATTGTTCCATTGCATATGGTTCATTCATAATATCATATCCCCATATATTCTTATAATCTTTAAACTCGCACGCCAACTTTATCCAAACATCCGCCAAATGTTCTTTGGTAAGTTGTGGAGAAGTTCCTATAAGTATATAATTTTTCCCACCATCAAAAGAATAACGGGCAAAATTATGCAGATCTAAGATTACAGGCATATTCCTTTCCTCCGCCGCTTTCACAAAAGCCTTCATTTTAACCAGTTCGTTAGCGTCTAACTCTCCATTCATTACTTGCTGGATTCTTTCCCACCGAAAAGGAAATCGAATAAGGGTAAGACCTTTTTCTTTGAAATAATCCAAATCCTTATATGTCGGATAACCGTAATGCGTCCCGTCAATACCCGGATACACTCCTCCAAATTCCGCACCGGAAAGATTTACACCATAATAACGTACAGAGGTATTTTGCCCTTGTACCACATACGCAACAAGCAGAAAGCTCAATATCAACACAATCTTTTTCATAATATTTATATAAAGTAGAACCCAAAATATTACCCTAAAAATAATCTCTTTACCTTAATCTTAAAGCTAACCCAATTACCTACCAATTTGTATACTGCAAAAATCATCAATTTGCATAACTCACACCACGCTTTTATTATCAATTGCTTATATAATTATGTCAAATACGGCAACAAAGCGCATTCCAATAAAGATAATCGGCAAGTTCAACCGAAGGGACTAAAGAAAAACCTCCTGACTTCTATCCGACTACTCCTTTACAACTAAAAGAATTCGTCTATATCCGTATCCAAAAAGAGGTAGGGCATTCGGCAAGAAGACGTAGTGCGTCAAGGACATAGAGGTAGGGCATTTTAATGCAAAAAGCGCGACAAATTTTCAGCACACATAAGGGCAACGAATGTCACAAGTTTTCTTATTTAGGGCTTTTTAGAAGATAAAGCGTTGATAATGAGCTCCGCGACAAAAATTTAGTAGGGGGTATAAAATAATATGAATTGATAAGGTATAGAATAAAAGAAAGGATGCGTTCAGAGTCGATAAAAAATAATCATTCCCCTTCACGCATCCAATTCTACTCGCCTTAGCTAAAAAGGCTATTTACTACTACTTACTACCAATTTAAATGTTTCGGAACGTTGCCCTGATACAATTTTAATGAAATATATTCCTTCCGGCAATTCCGATACAGATATTTGCTGTGTATACGTGTAATGTTGAACCTCGTTACCGGAAACATTATAGATAACCAAATAATCATATTCACCGGATATATTCACCACATCATTTGCAGGATTAGGAGCAACTGACCAACTACTAATTTCACTCTTATCTACTCCACTGACTTCCTCTACATCAAATTCTATCTCTGTCAATGGGGTTGTTATAGAAGAGAACACAGCCTTTACGCCTGCTTTATGTTTTCCTTGTGCCAAGTTACTCAACAAATAAGCGGTCGACTTTGTCGTCCCCAAACTTACTCCATCCAAATACACCTCGAAAGAAATATCATTTTTCATCTTTTGTAAGTCAAGACCTTCCGGTATTTCCAGACCAATGAACACATCATCTACCATAAAGATGAAAATATTATCGGACACACAATTAATCGTCACATATTTAGCTCCGGCAGGTATGGTATATTTATACTCTATCCAATCTCCCATTGGTAAATCAATCGGTTCATTGCCGTTCAACCACACAAAGTCAGCAATTGCTTTCCCTGTTACAGAGTAACCTACATTCATTTGTTCCGGACCATAATCTTCCGTATAACTCTTCGCATAGAACTTAAATATAAAGTCTTTATTAAAGCTCAACTCCGGGGAGATAATAAAGTCATTGTTAGGACCCGGATGAGCCGGGAATGAAGCCAGGAACTTTTCACCGCTATAAGGACGAATATTCTTATCCATAATTCCCACTTTGGGATCTGTCTCATACGGATTAAAAACCATATATGCCATCGGCATCGTAGCATTGATATACTTTACATCATCAATGCCATAAGTCTCTTTTCCGTCTTCATCTATATAATTCCATCCTATATCTCCTGTAGAATTAATAACAAAGTCCTTATGTGATTCAAAATCATCAAAAAGGAAATCAGCTACGTTCCAGTTGAACATACGTTCCTGCTCTTTTCCTGTTTTAACAACTTCAAGATTAAACGGATTCACAACATATTCCTCCAAAATATAATCTGACGTTTCATAGCTGTTTTCCGTGGAGAAATCCTCCCCATCACTTATAAAGGACTCAAAACCCTTTAAGTCTATCGTAACTTTATAGGTTCCTTTCCAAACATCGCTCAACACAGCCTTGCCATCCTTATCCACAACAGCATTATAGATATGTTCCGGTTTATTATCTACATTTACCAATGTAACTTTTGCACCTTTCGATTCATTTTGAGGAGTATTCGTTTTTACTTTCATTGTAATCTGTGTAACCATGTCCTTCACCAATATCTCTGATAGCTTAGCATCAGAAGCAACTGCACCATTATTATATAGTGTCTTCACTGCATAATAATAAAATCCTTGTTTTTGATTCTGCCAATCAGTATCGGTATAAGCCATATCACTTATAGCCTCATCAGTCAATTTTTCCCATTGCTCCGGAGTCTCTTTCTGTTCTTCGGTTAGACGCCATACAGCATATTTCTTTTCTGAAGTTATCTCCGGTAATTCATCTTCCCCTCTTAAAACACCGATACCTCGAATCATCAAAGAACGTTTAATATCGTGTTCTTCCGTATAAACAAACTTACCGGTAGTATAATCTTCCGAATAACAATTAACATGAGATTCAAATGGATAATCAGGACCCTCCCCATTGTCAAGCCCCAAACCTACATGCCCCTCATAACTAAGAGCCAACATATATCCGTTAGGAGCATCTATCGGTACTTCAAATTCAAATGTAGTCCATTGTAAGTCAGTATTAGGAACATTCATCTTTGAATACAAAACTGTAGAAGTAGGTTCCCCTTCCGAATCCAAATCAAAGACGAAGATATTTACCGAAGAATGGGACATCAGATAGTTTTCCGTGAACCATGTCATACCGATTAATTTAGCCGGAGTTCTAAATACGGAACCATAAACACTCTTTGCAGTAGAACCCGTCGTACCTAATCGACCACTATGAATACCGTTATCATGACGGAATGTCCGTGTATCAATCGGCTTCTGCCAAGTTAAGATGGCTCCATTATCACTAACATCCACTTTTAATTGATAGGGAGGCAATGCTTTATCTTTTAATATGATATCAGCTAATTGAACATCAGCATCTTTCACATCTACCATAATAGTATCGTTACACAAACCGTATCTTTCCATTATCAACGCATATTTATCTGCTTGATAAACCTCAGGGAATGTAAAAACACCGTTTTCATTTGTCACTACTGAATAATCGGTATATCCTGTCAATGAGATCTTTGCCGAATTTACAGGCCTGTTATTGATATTCAGAACTTTTCCGACAACAGAATACACGGGCAATTTATTTAATGTAGCATCTACAGTAACCGTTTCACCATAAGTTACATCTATCTTCTCTTTCTCCAACAATTGATAACCGATTTTAGAGAACAGCAATGTATACGTTCCTGTTGCCAATTCTTCAAATTTATAATTACCATATTCATCGGTAACCACATCTCTATTCAGCTCTTTAACTGTGACTTTCGCATCCGGAATCGCATTCCCTTCTCCATCGGTGACTACACCGGATATACCTCCTTCGTTGACCTCCTCTAGAAGTACGTCTGTCACATATAGAATGAACATATACGGATCAGAATGACAATGAAAAGAAAGATGATAATCACCTGTTTCCAGATTTTCCGGCAATATTACTTTGTGTCCAACAAAGGTATTGCTTTCTATAACATAATCTCCTAAAAGATTGGTTTGATCGGCAATGTCTTTCCCTGTACCTAAATAAACAGCAACTTTCTCCGGGTATCCAACATCATAAGATTGCAACTTAAAGTTTAAACGGTAAATTTTACCTTTTTCCAAATGAATAGGAGAAGAAATCAGCCAGTCATCTCCCGGCACTGTTTCATCATTCTCATTATAATAGTAATATGCTGCTTTCAGTGTCGTTTCACGCCTCCATGTAAACCCATCCTGATTGGCATCTATCACATTCCACAAAGCAAATATTTCATCCGTCGCAAAGTCACAACTATATGGTACACTCAACGATGGTCCTATTATCATAGAATTTGTAACAACTTTACCGCCGTCACCATCGATCGTCACCGAATTTCATAAGAATAATTATTGAGCTTTTCAATTGAAGTATCGGTAATCTCTGTATCCGAAGTAGACTCTGTCAACACAAAATTATCAGGTAACCGGGTTACTTTATAAGTAATGGAAGACAAATCCACCCATCCTCCGTTTACTCCTGCCACCGGGGCTTTCCATGTTATTTTCGCACTATTCTTATCTATAGCCGTTAATATGGCTTCCATAGGTGCCACAGGTACATCACGACCGATAAAAAGAGTTTGTGTTACATCACTACTTTCCCCTTTCTCATTTACCGCGATAATACGATAAGTCGAGAATCCGTTTTGCATACCTTTATCTTCCCAAGAAGCCTTACCTCCAATTTCCGGATCTTTTATTTCTTGTACTAACACATCATTGCGATATATCTGTATTTTAGTTAACGCAGCCAATACACTGCCTCCAAAAGTAGTAGATGGATTCGTCCAACTCAAATTGGCAGTCAACATTCCATTCTCACCCGGAATAATAGTCAACTCTGATATTGCAGCCGGAGCATCGGCATTCGTCTTTTTAAAAGGAATGTATAAACCTACCACTTGTGCATCATTTCCAAGATATCCAGTTCTTTCAGATTCGCCGGTTTCCAAATTGATTGTAGCCAAAGCACCCTCATCATAGATATTATTTAATGCCCAATATAGCGTATTAGTCGAATGATCGAACTCCATAGACTGAAGATAGTTTGCCTCCGGTTCCTCCCAAGTATATCCTATATCCTCGGTTGCACCTGTCTTTTTATTCACTCCCCATAAATGACCTTCATCAGCATCTATTGCATACATCTCTCCTTCATAAGAGCATGCTAAAGCTACAAACAGACGACCTTCATCGCCCATCTCCCCTACTACAGTATATTTGCCATCAGTTAAATCTACTTTTAGAAGTGTTGAGCCTGAACTGGTCTTACCTAATGCATACATTGTCTTAGTAGAATAGTCATACGTCATATCCGAATAAAGAGTCGGCATATTCCTATAATCCGCTACTTGTTTAAACTCACCCGTAGCTAGATTCACATAATTAAATGTAAGCGGTACAGCACCGCCATCTACCGGTTGATAGAGGTAAACATAATATTTATTGTTGGCAAAAGCTCCGGCACATGCCACTTCATTTTGATCATGAGGATACAACACTGTTATATTCTCCGGAGTATCCGCCGTAAACTTACAAATACCATATTCGTCCTGATTCCTCGTATCAAAACGCAACCAACCATAAATTTCAGGACTGTCAGCCTGCGACCAGCAAACATGCGGTAACAACAAAAGCATCACCAACATCAAATTCAATAGTAGATTCTTCTTCATATTGATTCCATATTTTAGAAAGATTATTTCACAAATGTAAGTATGCAACTGCCTTTATCACCAAAAATAGCCCGGACAATGAGTGGACAGATAGCATTTTTTGTATATTTGCGTTATGAAAGGTATCATTTTAGTCTTTTGCTTATCGTTTTTTTCTTTAGGACTTTTTGGAGGAAACACGACAGAATTTCATTGGAAGCCAACCCATCATTCCTTTGATTCAATCGTAAATCTACTTGAGAAAGGATTTATCTCTGATGATAACAACCATAATCGGGATAAGCAAATAAATCTACTATATTCCATTGCCAAAGCAACCCCTGATAAACCTGTTTTTTTATGGAGAGCCGCTTTTTGGGATGCGAGAGCCCAACTAAAGAAGAGTAATATAGACTCTACACTCTGCCTGATAGAAAAAGCATATAATATGGTAGATTCCATCCATTACAGTTATGACTATATGCGTATCAAGCATTTGCGAACAATTCTGCATAAAAAGAAAGTGCACCTGATTTACAAAGAATTAAAGGAAATAGCCGAATATTACAGCAGTATCAATGATTTATTCATGCTCGCACATGCTTATATTGATATGGGAAATATTTTAAGCCGACTACAGGATAACACAAAGGCTTTAGAGTATTTACAGAAAGCAGATACGTATTACAAACAATTAAAAGAGCCTATTTATGAGGCTAAAAACCAATTAAATATAGCCAACGTGTTATATTTACTGGATGATAAACAACAGGCCGATGATATGCTGATGAAGTTATTGAGCAATCCGGTTTGCGTGAAAGATACAAGTTTCTTTATCAATACTCTGCTATTACTTTCAGAACACGACGATTTCCATAACCAAGAATTTATCTTTAAAGCATACAATCTCTCCAAACATTTTGCAAATAAAGGTTTATCAATATATTCCACCACTTACGTTGGGCTTTATTATCAAAATAAGAATCAGATAGACAGCGCTTTATTCTTCTACAAAAAAGCATACGATTTGGTTAATGAACGGAATGCGGATTTACTTGTTCCCATACTAAAAAACATGTCGGAATGTTATGCCGTAATGCATCATTTGGATAGTGCTTACGTCTACCTTAATCAATATGAGATATACAAAGATTCGCTAAATCAGGCAAATAGTCTGGCAGAAATACGCCGTATCGAAAGCAGATCTGCCATTGAGAAATACGAAGCGGAGCTTCGCCAAACGGAGGAACGAAGCAGGTTTCAGTTCATCCTGACATTCATGATTTGCACATTTATTATCTGCATTGCCATACTGGTCTGCTACATCTTTTGGAAAAGGCACCGGGAAGAAAAGATAAAAAAACAGCTACAAGAGTTGGAAAACAAAGAATTGACAACCAGACTTGAGAAAGAAGCTCTACAAAACAATTATTTCAAGGTAGAACTGGCATCCAAAGAACGGGAATTAACTTCCAACTCTTTAATTATTATGGAAAAGAATCAGGTATTGAAATCACTACTTGAAGAAATCGAAAAAGAGAAAGAAGTAGGGCATGTCAATTCAAACACCATGATAAAAATAGGAAAAGATATAAAAAGACATCTTGGTACAAACGATGAATGGGAGTTCTTCAAAATACAATTTGAAAAGGTACACCCGGACTTCTTCTCCAAATTGAAATCTCTATATCCCTCGATTACCGAGGGTGAATTACGTCTTTGCTCCTACATTCGCATTGGCATGGAGAACAAACAAATAGCTCAAATGTTGTCTTTACAGCCCGATAGTGTGAAAAAGACACGGTATCGTATTCGAAAGAAAATGGGAATAGAGCTGGAAGACTCATTAGAGGACTCTCTAAGAAATATTTAAGTAAGATAATGTGCATGATCTGAGCCCCATTCTATCAGACAATTATACACAAACTCCTATCATCTGCAAACAATCAACCGTATGTTTGTCATCAATCAACCTGACGTTTTTTTTAAACATCAAGGTGTTTTTGAAAAACATCAAGACCGTTTTATAAATCACCTAAGGGAGCGTTGTCTTACACCTAAGGGGGCGTTGACCAACACTCAAGGGAGCGAGAACTTATACCTACGGGAGCGTAAGCCAACACTCTCTTAGGTGTTTTTAGTTTGCTTATTCTAAAACAATCCAAGTATTCAAAATGAACAGAGGGTATTTCAGTAACGAAATACCCTCTGAGCTTATAGTTATAGCTAAAAGAAACAAATTAATTCTCCTTGCTCAAAATCGTCATTGTATCAGAAGCAATCATCAACTCCTCATCTGTTGGTATCACTACTACCTTCACTTTTGAATCTGCTGTAGAAATTACAGCTTCTTTTCCACGGATTCCATTATTAACTTCTTCATCGATATTAATACCCATGAACTGTAACCCGCTACACACTTCCAAACGACATGATGCCTGGTTTTCTCCGACTCCACCGGTAAAGACCACAATATCCACACCTCCCAGAGCAGCAGCATAAGCTCCGATATATTTTTTAATACGATAGAAATACATCTTCTCTGCAAGAATAGCTTTCGGATTCCCCGCTTTGCAAGCAGCTTCCAACTCGCGCATATCACTTGACACGCCGGATACTCCTAACACTCCGGATTTCGTATTCAGAAGATTAGAGACTCCGGTTGTAGTCAAACCTTCTTTATCCATAATGAAAGTAACAGCTCCAGCATCAATATCACCGCTACGAGTACCCATCATCAAGCCTTCCAATGGAGTAAGTCCCATGGTTGTATCTACACACATACCATCTTTGATAGCAGAAATAGAACCACCGTTACCAATGTGACAAGTAATAATCTTTAATCCTTCCGGCTGAACACCTAAGAAATCGCATACTCGTTGCGAAACATAACGGTGTGACGTTCCATGAAAACCATAACGGCGTACACCGTATTTATCATATAACTCATAAGGAATAGCATACATATAAGCATAGTCAGGCATTGTCTGATGAAAGGCCGTATCAAATACAGCAACCTGAGGCACATCAGGCAATATCTCTGAAATTGCATTGATACCTTTCAAATTGGCGGGATTATGAATAGGAGCTAAATCACTACATGCCACAATCATATCCGTAACTTCTTTATCTATCAGTACAGATTTGCTGAATGCTTCTCCTCCATGAACGACACGATGGCCTACGGCGTCAATCTCATCCAAAGACTTGATTGCACCATACTCCGGACTTGTCAAAGTCTTCAAAATAAATTCAATACCTGCCGTATGTTCGGGAATATTTTTCTCATAAGTGATTTTCTCACCATTCGGCAAATTGATTTTAAGGAAAGAACCTCTTAAACCGATTTTCTCAATGCCTCCCTGTGCCAATATCTCTTTGGTATCCATCTCAAATAATTTATATTTGATGGACGAACTACCGCAATTTAATACTAATACTTTCATGTTTTATTATTGATTATTTCTGAGTTTTAGCTGCAATTGCTTGATTTGCAGTAATTGCAATCATTTTATATACATCATCCACAGAACATCCGCGTGAAAGGTCATTTACCGGACGTGCAATTCCTTGAAGAACCGGACCTACGGCATCTGCATCTCCTAAGCGTTGAACTAACTTATAAGCAATGTTTCCTACTTCCAAGCTAGGGAATATCAAAACATTTGCATGACCGGCAATTGCTGAACCCGGTGCCTTGCTCTCACCTACAGACGGTACCAAAGCTGCATCCGCCTGAAGTTCACCATCGATTTTCAATGCAGGATCCATTTCCTTTGCTAAACGGGTAGCTTCTATAACTTTATCTACCACTTCATGTGTTGCAGAGCCTTTTGTAGAGAAACTTAGCATAGCAACTCTAGGATCTTTAAATCCTGCAACAGCTTCTGCCGTACGAGCTGTACAAACGGCAATCTGAGCTAATTGTTCAGCATCAGGAACCGGAGTTACAGCTACATCCCCAACAACCAGCACACCATTTTCACCATATTGTTTCGCTTTGGTAATCAGCAACATTCCACCGGAAACACAAGTGATACCCGGAGCTGTTTTGATGATTTGAAGAGCAGGACGAAGTACATTCCCCGTTGTATTACGTGCACCGGCCAACTGTCCGTCTGCATCGCCGGCCTTGATAATAAGGCATCCCAGATACAAAGGATCAAGCACTAACTTGCGCGCTTCTTCAATAGTCATACCTTTTTTCTTACGAAGTTCTGCAAGCAATTGTGCATACTCTTCTTTCTTCGGATGGTTTTCCGGATCGATAATAGTAGCTTTATCAATGTTTTGCAAACCAAGTTTTGCTGCAACAGCCTTGATCTCAGCAGGATTACCTAAGATTATCAAATCAGCAACCCCTTCTGCCAAAACTCTGTCGGCAGCTGTTAAAGTACGTTCTTCCGTTCCTTCCGGTAAAACGATGCGTTGGCGACTTGCTTTCGCACGCTCAACAATTTCATTTATTAAATCCATTATAGATAATATATTTATGTGTTAACTATCGAAGAAGTTGTTTTTCACGCTGCAAAAGTATATAATTTTGCAATATCTACATTGCAAAATAGGATTTATTTTATCGCAAATAATAAAATAAATCAAAAAATCCACCCATCACCTATATTTATATTACCATTCGGACATGAACTTCACACACGAGCACCTAATCTGGAATTAACACGTGCCCTATTATTCACTGTATTTCAATACGATACGAATTAACTATTCAGAAATATTATCTTGAGAATAATTATATAAAATAATCATGGAAAGCCATTTCCTCTACCAAATTATTCTCTAACTTTGCCACCGTTTTCAATAATATCACATAGGTATGATTCGTCAATGTTCCATCTTATTCGGATGTTTAGCTTTAGGTGAATTAATTGTTTACCTTACCGGAATCAAACTTCCCTCCAGTATCATCGGTATGCTGTTGCTTACACTCTTTTTAAAGCTAGGTTGGATTAAACTACAATGGGTACAAGGTATGTCCGACTTTCTTGTTGCCAACTTAGGATTTTTCTTTATTCCTCCGGGAGTTGCATTGATGCTCTATTTTGACATTATTGCTGCACAATTTTGGCCAATAGTTGTTGCAACAGTCATCAGTACCATATTAGTATTAGTCATAACCGGATGGGTTCACCAATTAGCACGCAGATCAAATGGATTATTTAGAAAATAAATTCTTTCTTTTGGCAATTACTTTCGGTTTTTATTTCTTTGCCAAACTATTACAGAAAAAGACAGGATTAATCTTACTTAATCCGATATTACTGACTATTGCAGTACTTATAATTTTCCTTAAGATGTTCAATATCAGTTTTGAAACATACAATGAAGGAGGTCATTTGATTGAGTTCTGGTTAAAACCAGCTGTCGTGGCCTTGGGTGTACCTTTATATCTTCAATTAGAAACAATAAAAAAACAGATATTGCCAATTGTCCTCTCACAACTGGCAGGATGCTTTGTCGGAGTTGTTTCCGTTGTACTAATAGCCAAAGCAATGGGGGCAAGCCAGGAAATCATATTATCTTTAGCTCCAAAATCAGTCACCACTCCAATCGCTATGGAAGTAACAAAAACAATAGGAGGTATACCTGCTTTAACTGCCGCCGTGGTAATTTTTGTCGGGTTATTCGGAGCAATCTGCGGATTTAAAATACTCCAATTATTAAAGATAGGAAGTCCGATAGCACAAGGATTATCAATGGGTACAGCCGCCCATGCGGTAGGAACCTCCACTGCAATGGATATTAGCGGGAAATATGGTGCCTTTGCCAGTTTAGGATTAACTTTAAATGGTATATTCACTGCCTTACTTACTCCTTCCATACTTCGTTTAGTGGGACTGCTCTAACAATATGGCGTTTTAATTGTTATATATAATATAATGTAAATATTATGATTGAATTCAAAGATATAACACTGGCTGATAAAGATATTATTCAGTCATTTACTCTAAATAGTTGGCGCAGAAATTGCGATTTGTCATTTTCCAATCTCTGTAGCTGGCGTTTCTTATATAACACCCAATATGCTATAATCGACAACTTTCTAGTATGCCGTTTCTATGCAGATAAGGAATTGGCTTATATGATGCCTATTGGAGAGGGTGATTTGAAACCGGTACTCGAAAAGATTATTGAAAATGCCCGTGAATTAGGAGAACCATTCATGATGTTAGGTGTATGTGTCGGCACAAAAGATGAGATAGAAAGGATTATGCCTGACAAATTTAATTTTGTTTCAAACCGTGATTATGCCGATTATATCTATCTTCGCAGTGATCTTGCGACTTTAAAAGGAAAGAAATATCAGCCAAAACGTAATCATATCAATAAATTCTTAAGAAATTATCCAGATTACGAATATAAACCTATCACTCCTGAGCTGGTGTCGGAATGTTTAGCATTGGAAGCAGAATGGTGTAAGGCGAATAATTGCCATGAACAAGAAGCTTTAGCGGCAGAACGTCAATCACTTACTTATGCATTGAATCATTTCGAACAATTGGGTTTGACAGGCGGAGTTCTTCATGTCAGCGGTAAGATTGCAGCGTTTACTTTTGGAATGCCGATAAATAATCAAACCTTTGATGTTTGCATCGAAAAGGCAAACACCGAAATTGAAGGAGCATATACAATGATAAATTATGAATTTGTCAACCACATACCGGAACAATACATTTATATTAACCGAGAAGAAGATTTGGGTATTGAAGGATTACGAAAAGCAAAAATGTCTTACCACCCGGAAATCCTTTTAGAAAAATGTATGGCTACATTAAAATAAATAAGGATGGAGCAGAAAGAATCTCAACGAGAAGTGACTAAAGCGCTTTGGAAACTTTGTTTTCAAGATAATGAAGCTTTTACCGACTTGTATTTCCGCATGAGATATAAGGATGAAATCAATATGGCGATTTATGAAAACAATCAAATGGTTTCTGCTCTTCAAATGATTCCCTATCCGATGACTTTCTGCAATGAAATAATCTCGACCTCTTATATCTCGGGAGCATGCACTCATCCTCATTACCGCAATCATGGGGCAATGGGACAACTATTAGCGGATACCTTCATACGCATGTATGATAACGGTATACTTCTAAGCACACTTATTCCAGCTGAAGAATGGTTATTCAGTTATTATGGCAGATATGGATATACACCAGCTTTCGATTATTCAATAGAAAAAATAGACACAACAGAATTAATGCCATCTTCACAATATGAAATAGCAGAATATACTCCATATCAATTGGATGTACATGCCTATCTGATGCGTAAACTAATGGAACGTCCTTGCTGTATCCAACATACGATGGACGATTTTGAAGTTATTCTTGAAGACTTGAAATTAAGTGGTGGTAAACTACTCATAGCACGAAAACAAATGGAAATTGTGGGAATGGCATTCTGCATTCTTGAAGAATCTGCTATTCACATACCTGAATTACTTTATGAAGATACAGAGATACGAAATTCTTTATTAAAGGAAGCCTCTAGACAAATGAGCACATCATTTGTAGAATATATAAAACCAGCTAAGGGAGAAAGTGATCAAAAACTTGGAATGGCACGTATCATAAACGTAGAGCAAATGCTACAACTCTATGCAAAAGAACACAATGAAATCCATCTCGCATTAGAGATATCAGACGAGATTATCAATGAGAATCAAGGGTACTATCTACTTAAATATGGTGTTTGCGAACGGTCATTTGAACCAATTAAAGAAAGCATTCCACTTTCTATCGGAGAACTAACCCGAATATTGTTAGGTTACCATACCGATCTATTACCCGATCCGCTCCGTTCTTTTACTTTACAAAAACCATATATGAGTCTGATGCTAAACTAATCTTCTTTCGTGAGGATACGTTCCAACTCTTCGGCGGTCAAACGTAAATGGAATTCTCCACGATGAGCAACGGAAATACCACCGGTTTCTTCCGATACAATGATTGCATACGCATCCGTTTCCTGTGACACACCAAGAGCAGCACGATGCCGTAACCCTAACTCTTTGGGAATATCAAGACTATGGGATACCGGTAAGATACATCCCGCAGCTTTTATACGTTTATGACTAATTACCATTGCGCCATCATGTAAAGGGCTGTTCTTAAAGAATATATTCTCTATAAGTCGTTGATTTATATTCGCATCTATCACATCCCCCGTCCGGACAATATCATCCAGTGGGATATTCTTTTCCATGACAATAAGCGCTCCTACTTTTTGTTTACCCATGTTTAAACATGCCATTACGATAGGCATAATATCCGCCTTTTCAACTGACTCTTTCTTATTCCCGGTAAGAAACCGCACTAAAGCACTAGCTCGTTTATGCGAACCAAGTGTAAGCAAAAACCGACGAATCTCATCTTGGAATAAGATAATCAGTGCAAGCACGCCCACACTAACCAGTTTATCAAAGATTGAGCCTAACAATCTCATTTCCAAAACTTGGGAAACAACAAGCCAAATAAGTATAAAAACCAGAATTCCGGCAAAGACATTAATAGACCCTGAAGCTTTCATCAGCTTATATGTATAATAAAGCAAGAAAGCAACCAGTAAGATATCTATAAAATCCTTTATACTAAAGTCAATGAACATATTTCTTATAATTAATGATTAACAGAAGACTGCATCGTTTTCACTATTCTAACAGTTTCCACAGCTTCTTTTACATCATGCACACGTAAAATATTCGCTCCTTTCATCAAAGCAATTGTATTCAATATGGAAGTTCCGTTTAATGCTTCATCCGGTGTTGTCCCCAACAAACGATAAATCATTGATTTACGAGAAACACCAACTAATAATGGTAACTCAAATATCTTGAAATCATCCAGATAATTCAATAATTCATAATTATGTTCCAATGTTTTGCCAAAGCCGAATCCCGGGTCAAGAATAATATCTTTTACACCTAACGAACGTAACTTATCTACTTTCTCCGCAAAATACATGAAGACCTCTTTTACCACATTCTCGTAATGTGGAGTAAGTTGCATATCTTGCGGAGTTCCTTGCATATGCATCATTATATAAGGAACATTCAGACGAGCTACCGTCTCAAACATCTTTGCGTCCATCTCTCCCGCTGCAATATCATTGATTATTGCAACACCGTATTCCTCAACACATGCTTCGGCAATCTCTGCACGGAAAGTATCTACCGAAATAACAGCATCCGGAGCTATTCGATGAATGATTTCCAACCCGAAGCGCAAACGTTTCAGTTCTTCTGCCGGAGTTATATTTTCTGCATTCGGACGAGACGAGTAAGCACCGATATCAATGATAGAAGCACCTTCATCAATAATCTGACGAACACGCAAAATTATCTCTTCTTCAGTCTGTTTGCGACTATTAGCATAAAACGAATCAGGAGTAATATTCAAAATACCCATCACTTGAGCTTCGGATAAATCCATCAATCGTCCATTTACATTTATATATTTAGGCATCAACATTGCTTTCCGGTTTATTCATTGAGACAAAAATACATACAATCTAATATATTTCTAATTTTTCATTGTTAATTTTTAAATTTTAATCGGATTACCTCTATCTTTGCCATGAAAATAAAAAACTTCACAACTATGAATATAGCAGCTCTTTACCAACTATATCAACAACATCCGGTAGTCACGACAGACAGTCGCAACTGCCCGACCGGTTCTATTTTTATAGCATTAAAAGGTGAATCGTTCAACGGAAACACATTTGCCGCACAAGCTCTGGAAAAAGGCTGCGCTTATGCTGTAGTGGATGAAGCAGAATACGCAAACGATAAAGACGGAAAAATCATCCTTGTTGATAATTGCCTAAAGACACTGCAACAACTTGCCAATTATCACCGTAAGCAACTGGGGACAAAAGTAATCGGGATCACAGGAACAAATGGAAAAACTACTACTAAGGAACTCATTTCCTCAGTTCTATCCCAGTCTTATAACATACTATATACGTTAGGCAACTTGAATAACCATATAGGCGTACCGCTCACTTTGCTCCGTTTAAAACCGGAACACGATTTGGCTGTTATCGAAATGGGAGCAAGCCATCCGGGAGATATCAAAGAATTAGTAGATATAGCAGAACCGGACTATGGAATTATCACCAATGTAGGGAAGGCCCATCTTGAAGGATTCGGCTCTTTTGAAGGTGTTATCAAAACTAAAGGCGAATTATATGATTTTCTCCGTGAGAAAACAAATTCGGTAACATTCATTCAACACGAGAATCCTTATTTGATGAAAATAGCTAAAGGACTGAATCTTATCTCATACGGAAAAGAAAATTCTCTTTATATAAACGGCAATGTCACTTCTTGTTCTCCTTTCCTCGCCTTCCAATGGAAAATGGGTAAAGAAGGAATTTATTATCAGGTACAAACAAAACTGATAGGTGAATATAATCTGGACAATGTATTAGCTGCAGTGACAATAGGAACCTACTTTCACGTAGAACCGGAAAAAATAAACAAAGCATTAGAGGAATATACCCCACAAAATAATCGCTCACAACTGAAAGAGACAGCCAGCAACAAATTGATTATAGATGCTTATAATGCCAATCCAACCAGTATGATGGCAGCTTTGCATAATTTCTGCAATATCAAAGCCGAACATAAAATGGTTATCCTAGGGGATATGAAAGAACTTGGCGCAACAAGTATCGAAGAACATCAGAAAATAGTCGATTTCATCGAAGAATGTAATTTCGAACGGATAATTATTGTAGGAGACCAGTTTGGAAAAACCCAAAACGAACTCCATGTATTACCCAATGTTACAGTTACTATTGAAGAATTAAAGAAAAATAAACCTAACGGCTTTTACATTCTGATAAAAGGATCCAACAGCATGAAGTTAGGGCAAATTGCAGATTTTTTATAATTCTAACCAACCAAAGCACATGCCAACTTATAACGATTCATCTTACCGGATGGCGTATAGGCTTCTATATATATAATGTATAATCCAATACGTGCAACCGAGCCATTGCTTTCCTGTCCGTTCCAAACAAAAATGCCTTGTTGTTCAAGCCGATCTCCTTCTGCTATCTTACATATAAATCGGCCTGAACTATCATAAACACTGATATTTGCCAAAACATCCGTATCAAGGAAATTATATGAAATAATCAATTCATCATCCACACCATCACCGTCGGGAGAAAAAGATTGACGTTCAAGACGAAAGCCATCAGAAGAAGCTTCTGTTGCCTCCCGATACTGTGAATTTACATATCCCGGGGTACCTCCACCGGATGCGGTAGAAGCAGACAACCAATTTTTTGTAATAGCAGAAAGTTTGTCCGGATAAATCTTTTCTAACGCAATACCTTCCTTATCACTTAAAAACACCGTGTGCATTTTTTCCGTGTAATTCAGTTCATCAATAATTTCTCCGGTAGTAGCAAGCAATACAATATTACCTTTGTCATCCGGTAAAGACGGTAATTTACTAAGTGATACCATAGCTGTCTTTTCCAATTCATATTGGCTCTCTACCGCTTTCACATCTTTTGTGAAACATAAATAACTATGCGGGGCCAAAGTTCTTGGCAACGGAGAAAGTAAAACTCTCTCTCCCATATTCCCATCAATCAAACGGGAAGCAAAAAACAACCGATTTAAATTAATGTATTTACCGGAACTATTATAAAGTTCGACATAATCACTTCCTCCGCTTCGAGGATTAAATAAAATCTCATTGAAGAGAACCTCTCCTTCTTTTGCATCCTCAGGAACGCCAACCCGAACAATACACTCACCTTCCAAATCAAAACCTGAAATATCTTTCAAATGAGTCAATTCCAACTCAAACACATCTCCCATTCTCAAACTATCAGATAAAGATAACACAACCTGTTTACTATCGGGGACAGAAGGTATAGTATTTGCAATCATACTATTCCCCTGATTAATCGTATAATTATCATTCAACATCAAAGAAGCAATATCCATTGACTTCGAGAATCGAATTACCAAAGTATCCGGAGTCAATAAATAATAGTAATCAACCTCAGCCACAGTTTCATCCGGACACGCCATTGCCACTGAGTTAACTCGTCCCGGTGTACCTCCCGATTTATCTGTCGAGGCTACCCAGTTTTCAGAACCATTAGCCAAATTATCCGTATCCAGACACTCCAAGGAAAAACCTCCTTTTTTCTTAAAACTATCCTTATACCAAGTATCCGAATACTCTACCCAAGAAATAATCTTACTGCGTGCATCTTCTAACCATAAAAGTTTCCCGCTATTCGCCAACTCAGGGAAAGACTTCACTCCAAGAACCAAAACATCTTCATCTTTCCATAAATTCAATTTCTTTTCATGACACAGTACCAGATACCCTTTAGGTGGTATTATCTTATTTCCTAATTTATAAGATTTGTTCCCGTAATGGAATTTCCACTCATTCAAATTTACAGGACGTTCCATTTTATTATATAATTCTACATATTCCACTTCCGGCAATGCAGCTACATTGAGAGGATTTGCCATTATCTCATTAAAAACAATATCACCGAATGACGCTGTTTGCAGAGTCGTATTATAATAAGTAAAACCTATTTGCGAGTCAGTCATATAATTCCCCGAAATATCTTTTACCTTATTTATATATAATGTATAGAAGACTGAGTCAGTAAATTTTCCGGTAAACAGTAGTTCTACGCTCCTCTTATCTTTAGAAAGTTGCTTCTTCTTTGATTTCCCGATTTCCTCAATCTCAAATTCCGATGAACCGATATTGACAGCCTCATCAAAAGATACAATAACAGTAGAATCCGTCAATGCAGCGACAGATAATAATTTAGGTGGTAAGATGTCATCAGGATTTGGAATATCTGGTTCATCCGGTGTATCGGGATTATCCGGTTCATCGGGTATATCAGGTACCGAATTATCCGAAAAGATAAAAACATCATCAAAAGCGAAAGCCATATTTCTACTTGCCGTATATATACAACGTATACCTGCAAAAGCAGATTTTGTTATCGTATTATCTATTGCCGTTCCCTCTTCTATATAATCTTCATCTACTCCTATCAGTTGAGAACACACAATCCATTTCCCATCTTTATCACAATGTATCTTTATATTGATCTCAGGAGAAGAAGTATCTAAATGTCCAATAATTCCATCGATTAGAACCTCTGCAATATTGCCATCATATTTCAATAGTCTCAGATTATCATTTTGACCACCAATCATGAGCATATATCCCTCACCCGAAAGGTCAGAAGTAGAAGATGTCAAGTAAAATATAGCATAATTATTAGCAGAAGAATTGAATAGTAAATGCACATAAAACATCCACGTTGTTTCACTGATTAATTCTGAAGCTGTGGAAAGATAGGCATCTCCCGTCTTGCTCAAATCATTCAACTTTAGTTGTCCTTTCTTATCAACTTTAAACTTCTCTATATCACCACTCCAAGTTGGGTTTTCACTAAAATCACCGTCCGAGAAATTATCTTTTACTTGGGTAAAGGAACAGATAGAATACAAAAAAGTAAGCAAAAATATAATTCTTCTCATTTTATTGCGGTTCGTATTGCAAAATGTTATATTTTTGCAGGTAATATTTACTAGAGGCAAAGGTACGGTAAATAACAATATTATTCACAATAAAAGAAAGAAAAAGATGAAAGTAGCTATTGTTGGCGTAAGCGGTGCCGTAGGACAAGAGTTCCTGCGTGTGCTTGATGAAAGAAATTTCCCTATCGATGAGTTGGTATTATTCGGTTCTAAACGTAGCACCGGAAGCAAATACACCTTCCGCGGTAAAGAAATCGAAGTCAAACTCTTGCAGCACAACGATGACTTTAAAGGTGTAAATATCGCATTCACTTCTGCCGGTGCCGGAACATCTAAGGAATTTGCCGAAACAATTACTAAATACGGAGCTGTGATGATTGATAACTCCAGTGCTTTCCGTATGGACAATGATGTGCCATTGGTGGTGCCGGAAGTAAATGCTGCAGATGCAAAGGATCGCCCACGTGGTATCATTGCAAATCCGAACTGTACTACCATCCAAATGGTTGTTGCTTTAAAAGCGATTGAAAACTTATCACATATCAAACGTGTACACGTTTCTACTTATCAGGCAGCTAGTGGTGCCGGTGCAGCTGCTATGGACGAACTTTATGAACAATACAAGCAAGTATTGGCAAATGAACCTGTTACCGTAGAAAAGTTCGCCTATCAGCTAGCATTTAACCTGATTCCTCAAGTTGACGTATTTACGGAAAACGGTTATACAAAAGAAGAGATGAAGATGTATAATGAAACACGTAAAATCATGCACTCTGATGTACAAGTCAGTGCTACTTGTGTTCGTGTCCCGGCTCTTCGCGCTCATTCGGAAAGCATCTGGATTGAAACCGAACGTCCTATTTCCGTAGAAGAAGCCCGTAAAGCTTTCTCCGAAGGCGAAGGCCTTGTTTTGGAAGACAATCCGGCAGAGAAAAAATATCCGATGCCGTTATTCCTTTCGGGAAAAGATCCCGTTTACGTAGGACGTATACGAAAAGATTTGGCAAACGAAAACGGCTTAACCTTCTGGGTAGTTGGAGACCAAATCAAAAAAGGTGCAGCATTGAACGCCGTTCAAATTGCAGAATACTTGATTAAAGAAAATAATATCTAATAGATACAAGCAGTGAAAGAAAAAGTAATCTTTCACTGCTTTCTCTTTTAAGCAAAACTAACAAGACAGACTACTCTTCAACATTTACTTCCATTTTTATCTTATCTCCAATAATCAGGAACTCCCACTACAATAGGGGCTAACAATACGATTTTATATAAAAAATTAGCTTTCTTTTAAAAAAGCCATCTAATAAATTGAATTTCCGAAACAGATTTTATATCTTTAACCCACTTCAATAATTTGCATTATTGGAATTGTCGACACAAAACAACATTCACAAAAATATATTCATGGTTAAACTATATATTTATGAGAAAATCTTACTTATTATGTGTTGCACATATACTATTGGTATTATGTACGACAAGCGTATTTGGACAAACTTACGTTCTCAACGAAGGCTTTGAAGGGACTAAATTCCCGCCTGATAACTGGACTATACTCGACAAAGATGCGGATGGAAATTGCTGGATTTCCGAAACGACAACCAACGCTACCGTAGGTGGCGGAAAGAAATGTGCGGTATCTTATACCGTAGATCCGGAAAGTTATCCTCCGACACCCTATAATGCACAAGAGAATTATTTGATAACTCCACAGATTAATGTCACGAATACAGCTTTTACTCTATCATATAAGGTTATAGCAGAAAGTCTCGGTACAGGAGAAACTTACAAGATTCTAATTTCAACAACAGGAACCACCGTTGGAGATTTCAGCACGTTATTCCATGAAGAAACAATTCAAGATGCCGAATGGGATGATTATCCCTCTGTGCAAAAGAAAGATAAATCACTTGCCGAATATAATGGAAAAAAGATTTATATCGCTTTTGTACATACCGGATATGATACTTATGCTTTGGGGCTGGATGATGTAACGATCATGAACCAGAAAGGACCTAAATCAGTAACCGGGTTAACCGTAACTCCGGGCAGTAAAGGAGCTTTATCGGCCACATTATCCTGGACAAACCCATCACAAAACGGAACAGGCGAAGATATCTCCGGAATTTCTATCGGCATTTACAGAGATAATAATCTAATAAAAGTTCTGTCCGAGAATATGACTCCGGGAGAAAAAGCAACATATATAGACAATGAAGTTCTTACAGGAACTCACACTTATTCTGTTATAGCTAAAACAGCAGAAGGTGAATCGAATCCTGTATCGAAAAGCGTCTATGTAGGTGAGGATATTCCTGATGTTGTAAATAACCTGAATGCAATTATTGACAATGGAAAAGTAATAGTAACTTGGGAAGCTCCTACAGAAGGAATAAATAAAGGATATATCAATCCGGACAATTTCACTTATACCATTAAACGAAACACAGGAACAGAATCTATTCAAGTTGCTTCAAACATTAAGCAACTCACATTCTCCGAAAATATTTCTCCTGAAGTCTTATACTCTTATACTGTTATTCCAAGTAATATGGCAGGAAGCGGTAAAGAACTCAGATCCAATGCAGTTGTCGGTTTCACCGATAATTTGTCAGATATTATGGTTGGGAAGGACAGTCAGATTGATTATTATTTAGGGAGAGTGCCCACTGACCCCACTTACGCATACTCGGCTACTGAGACCATGTATTATCCTGAAGATCTTAGCTTTGCAACAGGAGAGATTAAGTATATCATCTATAAAAACTCTTTCAAAAATGAGATAAAGAGAACGGCTAAAATATGGATGGGGGAAATTCAAAAAGAAAACTTGTCCGAAGGATGGATTCCTACTACCGGCATGACTTTAGTTTATGATGGAGACATTATTTTCAATGAAGGGGTTAACGATGTTCCGATTCAACTAACTACACCATATAATTATCAGGGAGGCAATTTAGTTGTTATTTATCAAGATGCGAAAACACAAGGAATAGGAACTTACTTCGACCGGTTCTATGGTTCAAAAACGCCGGACAGGGCGGATCGATCACGTGCACAGACCAGCTCCAGTGAAATAAATATAGACGAGCTCACCAATCAGGGATATAAATATGCAGAAGTTCCTCAGACTCGTTTTGTCATGGTAGCAGAAGGCGTTGCAAAAATGGAAGGTCTCGTTAAGAACAATACTACCAATGAAGCTATTGTCGGAGCAACGATAACAGTTCCGGAACTGAGCCTGACGACACAGAGTGATGAGACCGGAGCATATCATTTTAACCTTGTACGCAAAGGTGCACAGCAATTCAAACTTAGTGCTGTCGGCTACCTGGATTTAGAAGAGACTGTTACAATCCCGGATAATGGTAAGATAACAAAAGATTTCAAGATGACTCCGAAAGCCACATTCACAATTTCCGGTAAGGTAAAAGCTAATGACACAAATGCTAATATTGCCGGAGCTGTTATTAAAGTAACCGGATATGCAGATATCCAAACTACTTCCGGTGCAGACGGACAATTCTCTCTTACAGGTATTTATGCTGGAGAAAATTATACTCTAAGTATTGAATATTCTCAGTATGACACTTATACCGCAGCCGTTGAGAATAAGACAGCAGACTTCAACATTGGAGAGATTACGCTTCAAAGAAGTCTGATTCCGGTATATGCTGTTTCTACCACCATAGATGCAGGAGGAGCTACTTCAACTATCCGATGGGAATCACCGCTATCACGTACCAGCGATATGCAATGGACAAAGATTGGAGATTCCGACGTACAATATAGCACAAGCGGAGATTATTATCTTACCAATTATAATGTAGGACATGCATTGGATGCAGCAACTTTGGAAACTCTCAACATCGCAGGTTTGAGTTTCATGAAACTTAAAGTTTATATAAAAGCGACAGAAGGAACATTTACAGCCAAAATATGGGAAGGAATCAAAGACGACAATAAAGAAATTGCAGCTAAAGTCATTGATGCGACTCAGGTTAGCACAGAAGGTTCTTGGATTACAGTTACTTTCGATAAACCTATAGAAATAAGGAAAGAAAAGAATTATTTAATAGGAGTAAACTGTAAAGATGCATCCAGTAGTCCGATCGGAACCGGTAAAGATTATATCTCAGGCAAGAATAACTTAAAATGGAGTGATAATCCGGACGATTATGTGAACGATGGTTATTATTCTTACAATATTTCTGTATACTGCGGCATTCCGGGAACTGAAGCAAAGATAAATCCGGAAGTTTCCGCACCAAAATGCAGTTACAATGTTTATCGAGCCGAAACATCCGACCTGAATACTTGGATAAAACTGAATGCTTCTCCTCTACAAACATCGACTTATACGGATAATGCATGGGACGAACTTATTTCCGGCACCTATCAATATAGCGTAAAAGCCGTATATAAAACAGGAGAATCCATAGAGGCTTATTCTGAAGATATTGAACGTTCCGTAGATTATGATGCCGGTATAGCCGAGTTCCTATCTCCTATTAAGACAAAAGATCCGCAAACCAATGTAGAGATAAAAGTCTCTATCAAGAATTTCGGAGAGAAACCATTGACTTCCATACCTGTAAGCTATCAGGTTAACGGTGGAACAGCCACCGCCAAAACATTCGAAGGAAATCTGGCAAAAGGGGAAACTGCTGAATTTAGTCTTGGGACGGTCGATGTTACGACATTAGGCACTTACGAGATTAAAGCTTTTACACAACTGGAAAACGATGGCAATCCGGCAAATGACGCCAAGTTATTCACATTACCGAATTATGCCGATGTACACCTACATGGCTACAGATGGGATGCTTACGGCAATGCCGGAATTGTAAGCATGCATTCCAACATACCGGAACAGGCCGTATTTATCAAAGAAGTTACTCCGGATGACGCTCTTATTAATGCCGGTGAATATTTTAACGGACGTTTTTATGCCTTTACATCCACTTGGTATTCGGAACCCCGCCAATTCTTAGTTATGGATACTCTGACATGGACACCAATAAAATCTGCGAAAACAGAAGATTTCATGCAAGACATGGCTTATGATTACGCTTCCAAGGAAATGTATGGAATACGCGTCAACGGAGGAGAAAGTGAACTGGTGACGATTAATCTGGAGAATGGAGAAATAACATCTGTCGCCTCAACCGGAATGAATTTCCATGCATTAGCATGTAGCAAGGAAGGTAAACTTTACGGAATGTCCGATGACGGTAAATTATATGCAATAGATAAAACAACGGCACAGCCCGATATTATTGCCGGTACAGGCATCAGTGACGTCGCTTATCTGCAATCAATGGCATTCGACCATAATACAGGAAGATTATTCTGGTCACACACAGGAAGTCAGATTTTAGGCGATCTTTATGAAATAGACCCTAAAACAGCAAAAGTTATTTCTTTGGGAAGTGCCACTTATAACGATTCTCCACTCGAAGTAGTAGGCTTATATTCCGTATATACTCATCCGACGCCTCCCGACAATATAGAGGAACTGAAAGCCAATGATCTGAAAGTATATACAGATGCATCTAAAACGATACATGTAATCGTTCCGTTTGAAAACGAGCCGGCAATGATTAGCATTATAAGTTCAGTAGGAACAATTGTCAAGACGAAAAAAGTAGAAAGCAGAGAAACGCTAATCAATGGTGAAATTCCTGCGGGAGTCTATTTTGTTATTGTAACGACAGAAAAAGGGATGAGCTATCGACTCCCGTTTATTGTCAGTAAATAGCGCTTAACGATTTTATCAGATAATTACCGATGAAAGGAAGACTTTAGTAGTCTTCTTTTCATCGGTTTTGTTAGAAAGTATTACTTGCCTATTCCATCTTTACAGGCAAACTAATTAACGATCCCATATTTACTGAAACGATTGATTGTTTCATAGCTATAGAAAGTTTGTTTATAAGAGTTCTTCAATAAATTATAAAGGAACAAAAGGTTACTGCTCCTTCGATACAAATCAGTAATCATCCTTTTTCATATCAAACTTAATATAAATATTTATTTCAGATGAATACTACTGATAAATAAAGAGAGCTTTTTACAGGAATTACATCGGAAGTTCTTATCTTTGTTCGGATTCTATTAGCTACCAATGCGTTGGGAAGTGAAGAACCTTATTTATCGATAGAGGCGTTTTGTTATTATCTTGAATTATCAAATCTCGCAAGTTTGACAACCATGAGATAATAGCAACAACGCCCATGTTTGGTTTATATACTATTCCATCTTGGAATATTTGTATACATAACCGGACGTGGGTTGCTGTTGTTTATCTTTTGGTTGGGGCATGCGAGAGCCTGATAATTCGGATAAACATAAGTTTCCCACGTCTTTTATTTATTTATAGCCAAATCAGGGAAGCTATAAGCGACAAAATTATTATGTTTATGAAAAAGGTTTTATTTCTTTTATTTGTAATATTCGTTGTTCAGGCGAGAGCGAGTGAAGATCCCCGTTTAACTGTCGGTGATTTACAATATAGAATTGTAAATAATTACGCCATGATTATAAAATACATCGGACAAGGTACTAGCTGTGTCATTCCGGAAACAGTAGAATATGAGAATGTAGAGTATCCGGTTCTAGTACTCGGCGAAAGAGCTTTTTCTAATGCTAGTAATTTAATTTCTATTACTTTGTCCAATAATTTAAGTGAAAATGATAGAGATTTTACTGGTTGCATTAATTTGCAAGAATTCATTGTGAACAATGACAACATACATTATAGTACTATTGATGGTGTCTTATTTTCTAAAGACAAAACTTATCTATCTCTTTACCCATACGGTAGAAAAGGGAAATATATTATTCCGGAAGGAATCTCTGGAATTGCTCGCTATGCTTTCAATGAATGCACAGGATTAACTTCTCTTACATTGCCAAACAGTTTGATTACAGTCAACTATGACTCTTTTTACAATTGTACAAATTTAAAAGAATATTATGTATATGACGATAATCCCCAGTTTAGCACTAATAATGGGGCTTTATTCTCAAAAGATAAAACAATATTATGGCTTTACCCCATTGGTAAAGAGGGTAGTTATAGTATTCCTGAAGAAACGAAAAGTATTAAAGGTAATGCTTTTTACAATTGTACTAATCTAATTTCTGTCGTATTCCCTGAGAATTTGCAAAGTATTGGAGATTATGCTTTTTCATATTGCAATAGTTTAGTCTCTATCACATTACCCAAAAACTTGCGGAGCATTGGATTTGGTGCTTTTGATAATTGTACTAATTTAACGACTGTCATATTACCTGAGAGTTTACAAGAAATAAGAGCCCGCATCTTCTCCAACTGTACTAATATTACTTCTATTACACTTCCAAATAGTTGGACTAGTATACCTTCATATCTTATTGAAGATTGTCTTAATCTGACAGAATATCTGGTAAGAGATAATAATCCGAACTTTTGTTCTATAAACGGTGTATTATTCTCCAAAGATAAAACGGAATTAAAATTATGCCCTTTAGGTAAAAAAGGAAATTACGTTATTCCTGAAGGAACAACAAAAATTGCTTCCGGTGCTTTTTCCAAATGCATAGGTTTAACCTCTATTACATTCCCTAATAGTTTGAAAAGCATTGATGCAAATGCCTTTAATGATTGCATTAACTTAATAGAATATTTAGTCAACGAGGATAATCCGAATTTTTGCTCCATAGAAGGCATATTATTTTCCAAAAACAAAACGGAATTGACACTTTATCCTATAGGTAAAAAAGGAGACTACGTTATTCCTGAAGGAACACTAGCAGTCAATTATGGTGCTTTTTCAAGTTGCACAGGGTTAACTTCTCTTACATTTCCTAATAGTTTGAAAAGCATCCCTACAAATGCCTTTAATGGTTGTGTAAATTTAATGGAAGATTTGGTAAATGAGGATAATCCGAATTATTGTTCCATAGACGGTGTATTATATTCCAAAGATAAAACAAAATTAATCCTTTATCCTACAGGCAAAAAAGGCAATTATATGATTTTAAATGGAACGAAAACAATTGCTACCGGTGCTTTTCAATATTGCATAAACTTGACATCCGTAAGCATTCCAAATAGTTTAACAAAGATTGAAACAGATGCTTTCAACGGTTCTTCATTAAAATACATAAATATACCTGAGACTGTTACTTCAATTGGAGACAATGTTTTTTACAATTGCACATCCCTTAAAGCAATTGTAATTCCTACTTCTGTAGGAAATAATATAGGCAAAAATATATTATCCTATTGTTGGAGTTTACGTTACGTATTCTCCTATGCAGCGTTAGAACGTCATGAAGAAAAAAATAATCCATTCGGAAATATGACTTCATCTGTCATTATATTCTGCCCTGCAAATTACACCTCTAATTATAGATCCATGTATTCCGAAGGAACAATAGCGGATATTGAAAAATGCTTTTGGAACTTCGATACTTCCGCCACTACACAAGGAGCGATTTCTTTTAAACTTAATCCGAACAGTTATTGGAAACAATCTGACAAAATCGCAATAAAAAGAACATATCTATTATCTGAAAATGATACAATAGATGCGGAACAGAATAAAGATACTTATAAATTTAAAGATTTAATGCCTAATCAGGCATATAATGTACAACTCAATTTTGATATCCTTGATTGTAATCTGACCATCTACCCATCATTAAAAACACAGAACATAGGGCTTATATCCAAAGAACTTACTCAAATCAAGTTAATTCTTTCTATCAAAGCAGAAGATATTCCGGTAACCGATAAATATTTATATTATAGAACTAAAGGAAAGAGTGAGTGGAAGAGTACTTCTAACATTTCTTCTAATACCGTCACAGTTGCTGAACTAATTCCGGGTACTACTTACGAATGTTATGCATCAGTTTACGTTAATGGCAAATATTATAATAGTACTACGCTTTTAAATGGGAAAACTGCTTATCAGGAATTTACTACAAAATCCCTAAATCCAAGAATACTTGATCCAATAGTAGGACAAACCATTTTCTCTTGTTCCGGTGACTATGAAGAAGGTGATGCTACAGTAGAAGGATTTGGTTTTACAGGAGATTGGATAAACGGGGAATATTACAATCTAAAAGAATTACGGCTTACCGGACTAAATCCAGATACGAAATATAAAATTGTCTTTAGTGTAAAGACTAAACAAGGAGGAATAACAAAAACGGAATATGCTTTTACTACCAATACAATCACTATCACTTCCCAACCTGCCGATGCAATCTCTAACACATCAGTAACGTTGAATGCAGATTTAGATTGCGATGCCGAAAGCGGTTATGGTTTCGAATGGCGCAAATATGACGCACCGGATATGGTTCCGTCTAATACCGTGCAAGCAGAAAAGATAAAGGATAAAATAGCATTCCGGTTAGTCAATCTTTCGCCATCTACCTATTATAAATACCGACCATTCTACAAATCTGCTTCTGAAAAGATGTATTATGGTGAATGGATTGCTTTCGGTACGGCAGATGTTCCAGTGCTATTCGCTCCCACTGTAGAAACGCTTGACTATAGATTGGATAAGACAAATGAAACGAATGTCATAGTGTACGGATATGTATTGGCGGGTTCAGAAAGCATTCTACAACAAGGTTTTGAGTATTGGATGGCACTTGATACGAATCATAAAGAAGTGCTGAGTAGCGGAACCAATATGGAGGTTGAAATAACCGGATTGTTACCAAATACAACATATAAATATCGTGCCTTTGCAAAAACAGCTTCAGGTACTACTTATGGCGAAGAATCAGAATTTACTACAGGAAAAGCTTCCGGTATAGAAAGCAATAAAACGACTGATTTTCAAGTATCTCTATATCCTAACCCTGCTCTAACAGAAACCGTATTACAAATAAGCGGAGCAGAAACAGGAATAATAAGCTATACTATTTCCGATTTAAACGGACGTCTGTTATTATCTGATAAAAAAGATGCAAACCACGAGAATTGTATACCGATTGATACTCGGAATTTATCAGAAGGGATATACATCATACGTATTATTCATAATGATAACTTTAGAACAATAAAAATGAAGGTAAAATAGCCCTCTCTTTTGAGTTAAGAAGAATCTAATTCAGCATACGGTCGATTGTCTACAAACTCCTATCGTTTGCGAACAATCGACCGTATGTTTGTCTACAATCGACCTGATGTTTTTTTAAACATCAAGGTGTTTGTAAAAAACATCGAGGTCATTTTTCGCCTAAGGGAGCGTTGGCTATCACTCAAGGGAGCAACGGATAACGCTCAAGGGAGCGATTGCTTACATCTACTGGAGCGTAAGGCATCACTCCCTTAGGCGTTTTTAGCTTGCTCATTTTACTGATTCGGCTGTTTCAACTTTTACTTTGACTTGCCTTCACCTTATCACTTTTACTTTTATATTATTGATTACTAATTAATTAAAGTGAAGGCACTATTTTTTGAACTGCACCCCAAAAGTTGGACGGTTAATTTTGCTCCTCCTCTTTTTATAGAAGAAGCATCACGTAGACGGAGAAGTTCTTCCATTTCAATTTTCCATCGCTTAACGAACCTTCACTGCAATCTGTTATTTGATAACGACTTACGTTTAAAGCGTGAAGAGGTGAAGATAGTATTAGATTTTTTTCAATAAGTATCTATAATAGGTATTTTTAGTGAATATTGGAACAATTATAGACGAAACCGCACATCAGTTTATGTAAAAACCCTGTCATTTGCATATCAATTATGAGAACATCACAAACAAATGTTAACTAATCAATTATTAATCTAATATTCAATTCTAAAAATTAAAAACTACAATGAAAAAGAATCACTATCTATTGATTGTTATGCTCTTTTTGAGTATTTCACACGTTTGGGCATGGGATGGAGACACAGATCTTACAATCAAGGATGCCACAGAATTCAAAGCATTTATAGAGGCAAGTACAAATAATAACTTCGCAGGGAAAACAATAGTACTTACTAATAACATTGATTTCGCTAATGAAACAATAACTCCAATTCGTGAATTCCACGGAATATTTGATGGAAAAGGATATACTATTTCAAACTTTTCAATCAATGACCAAAAAGTAAATACAGGAACGGCTCTTTTCGCATATATAAATTTTGCTTCTGCTAAAATATTAAATTTAAATATTAATAATGTAAATATAACCAATACTTTACAAGTTGTAGCTGTATTAATCGGTAATATGACCTCCGGTTCTATTGAAAATTGTTCTGTATCAAATTCCACTGTTACCGGAAATCAAGGAAAATGTGCTATTTTAATAGGAAAGACATGGAATTGTACAGCAATCAGAAATTGTTATATATATAATTGTAAAACAAAAACAGCAGATAATAATCAAACCTCAATCGGAATATTGGTGGGGGAACTTGGAGGAGCAGCAAAATGCACAGATATAAAAAATTGTATTGCTATAAACTCTACTATAGACAATGGTAAAGACAATTCAAGAGGATTCATTTGTGGAGCTATAGCAAAAAATTATAATATAAGCATAACAAATTGTTACGCAGATGGTAATGAACCTTTATTTGCTACATCAATCATTCCTGATAATAATTTTAAAGTTGATACTTATTCTGGAATCAAAAATACTTCTTTCTTCGCCAATCCGGAATCCGCATGGATACTAAACACTACCAACGGTACAGTAGCCAACTCCAAAGTATGGTCTCACAACGGCACTAATCCTATCTTCGCCGATGCAACAAACGGTGCGATAGTTAAAGCCGGAGCTATTGACGGAGAAACCCAAACGTACGCTAAAGGAAACGAAGTACTGGCTACCGATTTCAAGTATATTACTTTCGATGCAAACAACAGTGAAATAACAGATTATTCTACTCTAACGATTACCCCGACAAATCCGAATGCTCTTATCTATTTGCCAACAGGTGCAACACTTGACAAAAATAATGTTGTTATTGGAAACGGCTGCGCTAATTTAGTATTAACAGACGGTCACGATTTTGTTTGTCCTACAAGCTTTACTGCTACCAAAGCCACTTATACTAGAAATTGCTATATAGATGGAGGATGGGAAACAATCGTACTGCCTTTCAACGTAACGGATATTAAATCCGGCGGAACAAGCGTGAAAGGTGACTACACAGTAGAAGGATACACAAATACTTCCGGTACAACAGTCAAATTTACTGAACTAACCAATATAACTGATTGGAAAGCCGATAATGCTTATATCCTAAAGCATAATTCGGTAGAAACAGGAACTCAAGAATGCACTTTCGAAGGTGCAGGAACTATTGCAGCCACTCCGGCAGATGCAGATTTCACAGGTACTTATACATTAATATCCAATGACCTTGCAGCAGGCAATTATGCATTGAATGCAGCCGGAACAGAATTTGGACCACTTGCTGCCTCTACTGAAACAGCTGTAATCCCTGCTTTCCGCGCTTACCTGAAAAAAGGTAATGGTCCGAACCCTGCCAAATACAGCGTAGAACATGATAACGGAGCTACCGGCATTAATAATGCACAACAAGCATCGACAATTATCTATGCAGACGGCGAATCGATCATTATTAATAGCGAAAAGGCTCAAACTATCAACGTATACAGCATTGACGGACGTAAAGCATACAATACGATTGCCGAAGAAGGTACTACAACAATCAATGGTCTGCCTAAAGGTATCTATATCGTAAACAACCAAAAAGTCATCTTAAAATAAAGTGTTAATCTTAAATTCAAACAGAATAATGAAAACTAAAGAAATATATAGCAAGCCTCAAATTGAAATCGTTAAAATAGAAATGGAAAGTGTAATAGCCTGTTCTCTCGAAGTGAGCGAAACAGAGGTTACCGGACCTGCACGTTCTAAAAGAAGTTTCTGGGGTGATGATGAAGAATAAAACTAACTAACCCAAACATTATTGTTCAATTTCTAAGAAGGAGATCAGGAAAAAACGACCGTTTATCTTGATCTCCTTTTTAAATTTAGGAGAGTCTTATTCTGTTCTTTAGTAAAATTTAATGCCAATTGCATCATTTAGCTAATAACAGACATTATTTAGTCAATAACGAACATCCTTTCCATCCTTTATCTATTCCTTTGCAATGCCCTTTAGAGGCAAACCGAGTTAACATTTTAATAATCTAATTTTATACAAATGAAAAAGAGAAGCTACTTTCTGACAGCATTCTTGCTTTTCGCAGGAATATTCAACACTTGGGCTTATGACGGCGACGGATCAGCTGCAACCCCTTATCAAATTAAAACAGTCGAAGACTTAAAAACATTAGCTACAGAGGTTAATGAAGGAAATGCTTATTCCGGAAAGTTCTTTGAATTGACAACAGATCTTGATCTGGAGGAGGCAGAATGGACACGTATTGGAAATGACAAAAAACTATTTTCCGGAACTTTTGATGGTAAAGGTCATTCTATCAGCAATTTTAAAATCAGTGAAAGTAGTACTGCCACAGATGGAACTCAGAACGGAGTAGGGCTTTTCGGCGGACTTGGAGGTCCTTTGAAAAACCTAATCATAAAAGGGGCAAACGTAACAAACAAGCAACAGAATGTCGCTGTCTTGGCAGGAACAATAACCGCAGATGCAAAAATCGAAAATTGCGTCGTGATGAACTCAACGCTGACGATGGACGGGGGTTCAGGACGTTTTGGTTTTATTATCGGTAAGAATTGGAACAACAAAATTATAGTAAACTGTTTTGTCGTTAATTCTACTTTAACAATAAAAGAAGGAATCCAAGCAACAGGTGCAGGTCTGTTTATAGGAGCTGCAGCAGGCGGACAAGGCACTACTTTTACAAATTGCTACACATCCGGTTGTACCATTAATGCGCCCAACGCAACGGAATCTCAAAAAGCTACTACCGGTGTCTTTATGGGAATGCACAACAATGATGCCCATCCCGTAACATTTGACAATTGTTTTGCACAGAATATCGACGGTTTCTCGTTTGTAGGAAAATACATTATTGATAAACAAACTTACAAAAAAGCAGGAGTGGCAGTAACCATAGCCAAATTAGAAGACTTAAATGATCAGTTTTATCTGAATGCGACGACATTTACAGACGGTACAGTAGTAGGATACCTTAATGCCTACAAACAGAATGAAGTTACATGGAAACAGGGTGCAAAATTCCCTATCTTCTCAACAATGAAAGACCCGGAGGTAGCACAACCGAACGGTTCGGAAACTGATCCTTATCTAATCACTTCTGTAGATGATTTAAAACAATTGGCTACCGAAGTAAACGGAGGAGAAAACTATGCAGGAAAATTCTTTGAATTAACAACCGACCTTGATTTAAATAATGAAGAATGGACTTCTATTGGTAATGATGCAAAAACATTCCAAGGAGTTTTTGATGGAAAAGGACATATCATCAGTAATTTCAAAATAACAGAAAGTAGTAATGCGACAGACGGCACTCAACATGGTAGAGGATTATTCGGAGGTATAGAAAAAGCAACGATAAAAAATTTAGGCGTTACGAATGCACAAGTTACTAATAACCAACAAAATATTGGTGTTTTAGTTGGAGTAATGAAAGGTGACTGGAGTGTAAAAGCTTCTGTTGAAAATTGTTATGTCATTAACTCCACACTTGAAATGGATGGAGGTAGCGGACAATATGGAATCCTTATAGGGAGAACATGGAATGGAGCGGCAACAAACTGTTATGTTGCTAACTCTACACTTTCCATAAAAGATGGAATTGATGCAACCATGGCAGGAATTTTTATAGGAGCTACAGCTGGAGGTGCAGGAACAATATTTAAGAATTGCTTTACTACAAAATGTACCATTACAGCTGAAAACTCCAAAATAGCAACAACCGGAGCTTTTTGTGGTATTCAAGCCAATACAGCCCACAAAGTTACTTTTGAAGATTGCTATGCACAAAAGATAGAAGGATTCTCTTTTATCGGCGCTATCAATAGTAACCAAGAATATAAAAAAGGTACTGAAACATTAGCTATTGCCGAATTATCAGATTTAAATGGCAAACTTTATCTGGATGCAACGGCATTTACAAAAGGAGAAGTGGCATGGGCACTGAATCAGAACAAGCAAAATGGAGTAGCATGGTCACAAGGTGAAAATTACCCGATTGTTACAGATGCGGAAAATGCTCCAGTTTACAAGGCTAATATGGCTATTCATAATGGCGAACAAATAGAAAGCATTACTTACACCAAAGGAAATGAACCATTGGATGCTATTACAATCAACGATAATGCTGCAACAGCTATTGTTATAACTGAAGGTGGTGATTTGGCTGCTGAAACAATAAATGCTTTAATCACTAAATACAGTAATGCCAACACACTTAAATACATGCCGGAAGGAAGTGCTGTAACAGGAAAGAACGTAATTAAAAACGGTCAAGGTGAACTTGAAATATCAGACAATCTTCCATTCTTCTGCCCGATAGCCTTCACCGCAACAGCAGCGACTTACAAACGTACATTTAATGCCGGATGGAGTACTGTTTATCTACCTTTTGCAAGTGTTAAACCGGAGGGCTCGAAACTTGAAATTATTGAAAGTTGCGACGGAACCGACGCTAAGTTTAAGAATGCAGATGCCATAGCCGCAAACACTCCGTACAATATTAATATTGAAACTGCAGGAGAAAAGACATTTACTATAGGAGAAAACAAAGTAATACCGGCAAGCACTGATGTCAACGACCAAACAGTGAACGGATACACCGTCAAAGGTTGTTTCACCCCGACAATGCCTACAGCAGAGAAGACATACATCATGTCGACGGAAGGTGAGAAGGAAGTATTTAACGCAGTGGAAGAAGATACCGAATTGACTCCGTTCCGTGCATATCTTGAAGGTCCGGCAAATGCGGCCGCAAAGATAAATGTTATCCATTATCAACAAACTCCGGATAACATAACTGAACAAAATACAATCGACGGATTGACAGTAATCTCTGCCGAAGGTGCAATTAAAGTTATTGCCGGAAAAGCACAAACTGCAAAATTATTCGGCATTGACGGCAGACTGGTTAAAGTTATCGAGTTGACCGAAGGAGAAAATACAATTACCGGTATTACCGGAGGTATTTACATCCTGAACAATGAAAAAGTAATCGTGAAATAGGTTATTATTAAGTTAGAGAAGTGAGAAGTCATCCTGCCCGGGACTAAGTTCCTAAGGCTTGGATGGCTTCTTTTTGCAATAAAAAAGCGTGTTTGTTATTGTATTTTATAAAAAATGCAGATATTTGCACCTTGTAACGTGAACATTTGATATGGAAAAGATTGGAATATTCTGTTCGGCTTCTGATTCTATTGACAAAATGTATTTTGAAAAAACAATTGAATTAGGAGAATGGTTAGGGAAACAAGGTAAGACTTTAATTTACGGAGGTGCAAATCTGGGACTGATGGATTGCATAGCCCGGACAGTTAAAGCCTATGGCGGAACAGTAGTCGGCGTCGTTCCTTCCAAATTGGAAGAAAACGGGAAAGTAAGTCCGCTACTTGATAAAATATACCGAACCAAAAACCTCAGTGACCGGAAAGATATTATGGTGGAAGAATCTGACGTTATGGTTGCACTACCCGGAGGTATCGGCACATTGGATGAAGTGTTTCATGTAATGGCAGCCTCATCTATCGGTTACCATAGTAAGAAAATTATCTTTTATAATATCAACGGATTCTACAATGACTTGTTGGCAATCCTCCATTCCATGAATAAGACACATTTTTCACGGCATCCTATGGAACATTATTTTGATGTAGCAAACACTTTTGATGAACTAACATTCCTCTTAAATAAATAGCCTAAAACGATGATGGAATCAATAAAAGAGCTTTTGCAGAAAGAAGCTGCAGCCGTACTGAACATACCTGTCGGCAATGAATATGAAAAAGCGATCAATATGATTGTAGAACAAGTACACAATAAAGGAGGTAAGCTTGTCACGACAGGCATGGGCAAGGCCGGACAAATAGCAATGAACATTGCCACTACCTTTTGTTCTACCGGAATACCTTCCGTATTTCTTCATCCAAGTGAAGCGCAACATGGTGACTTAGGTATTTTTCAAGAGAATGATTTGTTACTGCTCATCTCTAATTCCGGCAAGACAAGAGAAATCATAGAATTAACGCAGCTCTCAAGAGTGCTAAATCCGAATCTCAAATTTATCGTCATCACCGGCAATCAGGATAGCCCGCTTGCAAAAGAATCGGATGTATGTCTTTGTACCGGCAATCCAAAAGAAGTCTGTGCATTAGGGATGACCCCGACAACATCCACCACGGTCATGACCGTCATCGGAGATATTTTAGTGGTGGAAACAATGAAAAGAACCGGTTTTACCATTATGGACTACTCCAAACGTCATCATGGAGGCTATCTTGGAGAGAAATCGAGAACACTTTGTAAATAGCTATCATTATGCGTAAAGTAATCGGCATAGGAGAAACGATACTGGATATTTTGTTTAAGGACGAGCAACCTACGGCTGCTGTTCCCGGTGGTTCTGTTTTCAATGGAATCATTTCTTTAGGAAGAATGGGCGTAAATGTTTGCTTTATCAGCGAAACAGGCAATGACAAAGTAGGCAATATCATTAAAAACTTCATGGAAGAAAGCCATGTAAGTACGGAGTACATCAGCGTTTTTCCCGATGGCAAATCCCCTGTGTCTTTAGCTTTCCTAAATAATAAGAGCGATGCCGAATATATTTTCTATAAAGATTATCCCAAACAACGGCTGGATGTTACATTTCCTCCTATTGCGGAAGACGATATAGTTATATTCGGTTCTTATTTCGCCCTTAACCCTGTATTACGCAATAAAGTAGTGGAATTTCTTGACTATGCGCGCGAACGAAAGGCGATTATCTACTATGATCCTAATTTTCGGGATACTCATAAAGATGAAGCATTAAAACTCACTCCCATCATCATTGAGAATCTGGAATATGCCGATATCGTACGTGGCTCGGATCAGGATTTTGCCAATATGTATAATGGATTAACGGATGTAGACCAAATCTATAAGAACAAGATTCAATTCTACTGTCCCAACTTTCTTTGTACAAACGGAGCGGGAAACATAAGCCTGCGTACCAATAGTATTTCAAAAGAATATGAAGTAAAGCAACTGGATGCCGTTAGCACAGTAGGTGCAGGTGATAACTTCAATGCCGGGGTTATTTACGGACTACTGAAACGAGATATCCGTTATAGAGATTTGAACAATATCCGCGAACAAGATTGGGATGAAATTATCGGATATGGGAAAGATTTCTCTGCCAATGTATGCATGAGCCTTTACAATTCCGTCTCAAAAGAATTCGCCACATCTTACTGATATTCCATACTTTCTGCGTATCTTTGCCGACAAATAGATATTTGAAAGTTAATGAAGACATTTAAAGAGTTAGGCGTTTCCCCGGAAATACTTAAAGCAATTGAAGAAATGGGATATGAGAATCCCATGCCGGTACAAGAAGAAGTAATTCCATATTTATTAGGAAACGGTAACGATGTAGTGGCACTCGCCCAAACTGGTACAGGTAAAACAGCCGCATTCGGGCTACCAATTATACAAGGAGTTAATGTAAAAGAACGCGTGCCACAGGCACTTATCCTCTGTCCTACCCGCGAACTTTGTTTGCAGATAGCAGGTGACCTTAACGATTATTCCAAATACATAGACGGATTGAAAGTTCTCCCGGTTTACGGAGGTTCTTCCATCGAAAGCCAAATAAGAAGCCTCAAAAACGGTGTACATATTATTGTCGCTACACCGGGACGCTTGTTGGATTTGATGGAGCGCAAGACCGTAAAATTGGCAACAGTCAGCAATGTAATCATGGATGAGGCTGATGAAATGCTCAATATGGGCTTTACAGACAGCATAAACGCCATTCTTGCTGAAGTGCCGCAAGACAGAAATACATTGATGTTCTCCGCAACTATGTCACCCGAAATCTCCCGCATATCCAAAAAATATTTGAAGGATGCGAAGGAGATCGTAATCGGGACAAAAAATGAAGGAACAAAGAACGTGAAACATATCTACTATATGGTTCACGCAAAAGATAAATATCTCGCTCTTAAACGCATCGCCGACTATTATCCGCAAATATATGGTATCATATTTTGCCGTACCCGTAAAGAAACACAGGAAATAGCAGATAAGTTGATACAAGACGGCTATAACGCAGACTCCCTTCACGGAGAACTGTCACAGGCACAACGTGATTTGGTTATGCAGAAATTCCGTCAACGTCATTTGCAATTATTGGTTGCAACGGATGTAGCTGCCAGAGGGTTGGATGTGGACGATCTTACCCACGTTATCAATTACGGATTGCCCGATGATACGGAAAGTTATACACATCGTAGCGGTAGAACAGGACGTGCCGGTAAAACCGGAACATCCATTTCCATTATCAATATGCGCGAGAAAGGCAAAATGCGTGAGATAGAACGTATTATCGGCAAGCAATTCATTGTTGGTGAGATGCCTACGGGAAAGCAAATCTGTGAGAAACAGTTGATAAAGGTGATCGATGATATTGAAAAGGTAAAAGTAAACGAAGAAGAGATAGCCGATTTCCTTCCGGGAATCTATCGCAAACTGGAATGGCTTACTAAAGAAGATGTCATCAAGCGCATGGTTTCTTTGGAATTTAATCGCTTCCTTGAATATTACCGGAATGCGAAAGAAATAGAAACTCCTACAGACAGCCGGGGCGAAAGAAACAGCAGAGAACGCAAAGAACGCGGAAGTGACCGTGAAAAGACAGGACGCAAAGCAGAACCGGGATTTACCCGTCTGTTCCTTAACCTTGGTAAAACAGATGGTTTTTATGCCAACCAAATCATTGAATTGATTAACCGTAACATGAAGAAACAACATCCGCGCATCGGACGTATAGACCTCATGCAGAATTTTTCATTCTTTGAAGTTGCCGAAGGACAAGCAGCAGATGTTATCAGCTCTCTTAATAAGGTGGATTTAAACGGAAGAAAAGTTTCCGTAGAAATAGCCGGAGAAGAAAGCGGAAGAAACGGCAGAGCAGGCAAAGGTGGTAAAAAAGGATATAAAAAGGAATCAAACATTTCTTACTCTAAAAACAAACCGCCTAAAAACAAGCCTAGCCGAGAGGAACGCGGATATGCAGCCAGAGGTCCGAAGAAAAAAGATGATTGGCAACAACTCATGAAAGGTGAGGAACCTGACTTCAGTGAAGAGGGATGGGCAAGACGTAAAAAGAAAAAATAACTATACTTTAACAGCTCCCCGGATAGTTATCGGGGAGTGGTTTTCAACATACGGTCGATTGAATACAAACGTGCGGTCCTTTGTTTACAAACTCCTATCGTTTGCAAACAATCGACCGTATGTTTGTTTTCAAACGTCCCGATGTTTTTTTCAATCAACCTGATGTTTTTAAAAAACATCAAGGTGTTTATAAGTGAAAAACAGTATAAAAAACGAATTATCCCCAAATAACCTTCAATCTTTCAGTTTACGAATTTAAGTTTGACTATCAGCCTGTTATCCTGAACTTTCTTTAAGAAAAAGGTTCAGCGATAATGAATGATGAGTATATCTGCTGAATGATTCCATCTTTCAGTCTAACTTATTCGGTATCAATGCAGAATTGGCAAACTGAAGGATGAAACTTGCGGGCAATTGTTACTTTGAGAGTATACAAAGACTTTAACTATTTTGTTGCAAACATTAAACATGAAACGGAGAAGCCGCTATTATTACGACTTCTCCGTTTTATTATCCGCTCCCGTAGATACGGATTTCTTTCTCCTTAGATAATTGTCAACGCTCTCTTATGCGCTAACGAATGCGCACGTGATTATTTGACAATAAACTTTTCTGTTATATTCAGTTCACCGTCAGTCACTTTCAGAAAATACATACCGCAAGGCAGATGGGATAAATGGATATTATAATCGCTTGCAGTACTACTATTTACATCTTCCATATATAAAGTTTGTCCCTATACATTGGTCACCTCGATACTCAAAGCCCGGTTTGCATCAAATGCATTCAAATCAATCACAAACGTTCCGTTATTCGGATTTGGGGCAATGAATACTCGTTTCGATAAATCTTTTCCTTCATCAATAGAGGAAAGAGTCTGCCAAGTTATATCAATAGTGGTCGCTTTCCCAAAATGACTGGTCAACTTCAGCAGATAAACCGTATTTCCTTTCACCTCTTCCAATGAAACAATCTTGCCAAACCCATCGGGACAATCATTATTAACCGTCACGAGTGCCTCTCCATCGCAAGTAGTATAGAAATCCATTGCCGGTATTGCATCTCCCGTCTCACCACAAGCAGATACGGTCAACTTTCCATCTTCAGCCGGAGTTATGCCATACCATACAACTTGTTCACCTGCCGGACAAACAAATGACGTTCCATCTTTACCCACCTTTACCTCTATCGGATTGGAACACAAATCACCGGCAGCATAATCTTCTTCCGACAAATCAAATGATACTTCATCCGCAAATGTTACTGTATTTGTAATACAAATAATATAAGCGGTGCCGGCAGTAACTTCAGTCTTATAAGCAATTCCCGTTTCATCCGGACAAGCAGACTGACGCACGAGCATATTCTCAGAGTTACAGTCCGTTTTCACAATCACATTACCTTCCCAGTCCTCACGACAAAGAGAAATCTTCAACCAACCGTCTTTCTCCGGTGTATAGCTATAATAGGTCTCTCTCGCTCTATCCAATAGCGGTAACACATTTGATCCTGATGCTGCATGAATCAGATGTTCGCAATCAAAGCCGGGAGCAACCTCCAAAGCAACATTAATCGTAGGAGCATTGTCATAATAACTCTTCAAATTCAGCAAATACACGGCATCGGCTTTAACATCCAATAATACAGTATGACCCGACATATCTTCACAGTAGTCTACCTCTGCTTCGAGCAGTTGTCCATCACAAGTTGTATAGAAATCAAATTTCTCGTCTACGGCATTACCGCTACCACAAGTTGAAATCAATAATTTACCTTCTTTCTTAGGAGTAATGGCATACCATAAAGAACTTTCTCCAGTAGGACACATAAGTGTAGTACCCGTTTCATCCACTTCTACTTTTTTCGGATTAAAACATAGTTCTCCTTCTTGCGCAACCTTATAGGTAACAGACCAAGTGACGCCACTTTTTTCTTGTCCAATAATAATATTTACATAAACCGAAGTTCCTGCAGCAATTCCAACCTTCACTGCATAGCCCTCTGATGTATAAGTAGAAGATATCAGTTGACCGGAACAATCACCTGTTTTTACTTGTATGGTAGAAGAACCTGAACCTCCTATTATAATCGTTCCACCGGGGAGCGTATTACTACTGATTGTATAGAACCCGTCTTTATCCGCAATAAACTTATACCACGTGCTTCCAAGAGTTCGTTCTACAGTAATTGGTTCAGCCACGCTGCTTAATTCAATAGGCATAGCACAGGCGTCTCCCAAAGCATAATCTTCGACTGCCAATGTAAAGGACATATCATGATTAAAGGTCGTATTATTCGTAACACATATAACGTATGAATTACCGGCTGATGCTTCTACTTTATAGGTAGTTCCTATATTGCCGGAACAAGTTCCTTTTTGCACAGGCAATGCAGACGAATTACAATCTTTCTGAATTGTTACAGCTCCGCTCCAGTTATTCCAATCGGCATCACAAATAGAAATTACCAGCCATCCGTCTTTTTCGGGAGTGTAGCTATAATATGTACTCCTTTTTTCCGAAGGGAATGCATTATCTCCCAAAACAGCCGATAACGGTTTACTACAAGCTTCGCCGGGTTCGTAATCAGATTCCCCAACGTTGAATTTAAATTCCGGATAATCAGAAGAAAAGGTCCATTTTATCAAATAAATACTTCCTGCATCTACTTTCATCTTTAAAGAAGCTCCTCCACCTTCAACCGGAGTACTTGAAGCCCGTACAGAAGCATAAGCCCCACAATCTGTATATATTTGGAAAGACCCCGTGAAATCAGCCAATGCACCGACCGTTGCAATTTCCAGGTATCCATCTTTACTTGATTCGTAACTATACCAAACTGTTCCCTTTCCTATACAACTATTTTCACCGGACTTTGCATTAAACGGATTATCACATTCGTCTCCTTGTTTTACAGGCGCATCAGTAATTTTAAGATTAAACGGTTTACATGAGGTTGTGAGTTCTAATTTAAACAGATAAGTTCCTGCCTTTGCCGTATATTTTAATGAAACTCCTCCATTCGTCCAATCTTTACTTCCTGAAGCAATATAGCTACTTTCGCAATCTTTATAGAGATAAAGACTTCCCGCGAAATCTGCTACACCAATATTAGAAATCTCCAGATAAGAAGGATCGGTCAGTGTATAACCATACCAATAAGTTCCTGCTACACCGGCAATTGGATTATCACCTTTGGTCGCAACCAGAGGCTTGTCACATTTATCTCCGGATTGATAATCTTCCACATTTACCGAGAAATGGAAATCTGCCGTCATAGAAGTCGTCAAATTAATATTGATCAAATACGTCTTTTGTGCTTCCACTTCATAACGAAGATAAAATCCTTTCCCTTCAGGGCAGACTCCGGCAGTCTTTTTCTGGAAGCTGCTGCAATTCTCGTGCAATAATACTTTTCCAGAAAAATCAACATCCATGTTACAAGAGCTAACCACCAAAAATCCACTCTTATTTGTTGTAAAGCTATACCAGTGATCTCCTATCTTAGAAGCCTTACAAGTATTTAAATCACCATCGACTGCTATTATAGGATTATCACAGTCATCTCCTTGTTCCACCGTTTGACAAGCAACTGTCACATCACAGAGTTTCTGATTATCCAGTTTCAACAGAACCGGAACATTCTCCGTTACAGACATCTTATACATCTTTTCATTTCCAGCTATATCTGTAGCCTCTCCATCGCAATCTGAATAACGTTTCACATTATAAATACGAGTACCGCTAGGAAATGTAAGCACTAGTCTTCCGGTTATTGCCGGAGTATAGCTAACCCAAGTAGTATAGACATAATTGGAACCATTGGCCGGTATCGTATTCACACCGTCTTTTAAAACAAGAGCGTCATCACAAATCGCACCACCCAAAACAATCTCTTTTATAGTTACCTCGAAACTTGAAATTTCGACCTCTGGAGGTGGTGCTCCCCAAAGTGAAGTTGGTTGCTGAAAAACAATATAATAAGAAGTTCCTTTAGGAATCTGTATCTCCAGGCCACTAGAAGCTGCTGATGGATATGAATTAAGAGGAGTATCACAGGATGCTACTCCTTGAAGTTTTATACTTTCAAACTCTGTCGGAACTGAAATCTTCAAAAGCATATCTTTATCTACCGGAGCAGTATAAGAGTACCAATAATTTTTCTGTCCCTCTACATAAGTAACGGATTGTGTTCCTCCTCCCTCCGAAATAGGAATAGCCATGTCACATGAACTATTTTGTGCCATTACCTGATAACAGAACGACAACAAAAATAAGAATAAGTAAATTTTCTTCATAAGAGTCATTTTTAGTAGTTATTATATCGATGTATCTAATTGAAATATAAAGAAACGCTTGCAGTATCACATTGATATGCAAATATGAGAAATACAATCACCAAATCATATTTTGCAAGGGGATAAAAAAGGGAGGTAAGGATAAAAAAGAGAGAAAAATATTAAAGGCTAAACAAATAGCTATAAAGCAAGGAAGTACTTGTCAGACCCATTTTCTGAGAAATTTGCTGCTTTTTCTTTTTACAATATTCCGGCGTTATATTCAACAGCGATGATATTTCTTTCGTATTTAAGTTGATATAAATAAAAGATAAAAAACGAACTTCATTAGCCGTAAGACTGGGATGTTTCTCCCGCAATGCAACAATAAAACGCTGATTTGTTTGCTCAAAATGGGTCATAAAACTATCCCATTCTCCGTTCTCTCTCAATTGATTCTTCAGTTGTCGGATATTGTCTTTTAACTTAGGGTTGGCAGACAAATCCTGAGACTCGGACAATGTATTTACTAAATTGGCAATCAACTCATTTCGATTTGCAAGGAATAAAGCTTTTGAAACTAACTCTTTATTCTTTAATTCTATCTCGTGCTCTAATTTCTCCTGTTCGTTTTTCAAACGCTCCTGTTCCAATAAGGCCAAAGTTTCTTGCTCTTTCAGCTTGTTCTCCAAAATCAGTTTATCGTTTTTTTCTTGCTTCAACTCTAGCTCAATAATCTTTTTGCGTTGTTTATCTCTCGCCAGCTTATTGACAAATGCCCATATCAAAATAAGCACCATTAATCCGGAAAGAATAAAAACGATCCATAGAATCTTTAATTTAGCCTGGCTGTCTGATAGTTCTTTTTCATTCTTTAATAACTCAAACTTAATGCGCGTATTCTCAAAACGTTTTTGATCCTTTATCACATTCAAAGAATCCAAAGCGTAGATGAATGAATCTTTATAAGCTATTGCTTTTCTATAAGCTCCACTTTCCTTATATAGGTCCGACAATAAAGCAAATATATCTTTCTTGCTTTCGATATTGATGTTATACCCTAAAGCTTCTTCTGCATAGCGAATAGCCTCATCAAATCTTTTCTCCTCCTTATACACTTCAACCAACTCCAACACTACGCCTGTTTTCAATTCCTGATCCCCACTGTTTTGAAACTGAGGAAGCAGCTCGAGCGCTAAACTTTCGGCTGAGGCATATTCCTTCTTTTGTCTTAAGTTACATACAGTGAGTGATTTGACACGCAACATCTCATTCGGATAATTTTTCAGGAGATTGGAAGCAACCTGTAAAAACTTCTCTGCTTCTTTTACGTTCTCCATATAGCTGGCTGTCAAAACAATATTCATAATACAGCCACCGGTAAAAATTGTATCTTTTGTATCTTTGGCATAATCATAAACTTTCTTATAATATTCATTTGCTTTATTATATTTATGATCTAAGAGATACAAACTACCTATATTATTCATAATCCTCATTTCACTCTTTACATCCAGCTCATTCACTGCTATTTTATAGGCAGCCATAAAATTCTCTAACGCATCACTGTAATTCAGCATCTTTGCCTGATTAACTCCCATGATACTTAAAATTTTAAATTGTTCTTTGGGTAAATGCCTGCTTTCCGCCATAACTTTCGCTTTGGAAAGCAGTTCGAGTGAAGTGACAAAATCATTCTTATCCGCCGCCTCAACTGCAGATTCTATCAAGGCGTCACAATCTTGTTGTGCATACATCGGTATCGATGTTAACAAAAAGACAACTATACATCCTAAGAATAGCTTATATCTCTGCAATATCATCTAAGGCTATTATATTCTTTCCACAAATTTAATAAAAAGGTGCGAATTAAAAAGAAATACGCATGAAAATCGGTGAATTTATTAAAGCGTCCGACTAACGGAGCTGCAATTCCTGAATTAAATGGGAAGCCTTACCATATTTCTCAATAATATAAAGAACGTAACGAATATCTACTCCTATACACCTCTGCAATTTCGGTTCAAAAATAATATCACCGCTCATTGCCTCCCAATTACCATCGAAAGCAAGCCCCATAAGTTCTCCCTTCCCGTTGAACATACCACTACCGGAATTACCGCCGGTGATATCATTATCCGAAATAAAGCAGACGTTCATTTCTCCTGTAGAATCGGCATACTTCCCAAAGTCTTTCTTTTCTAGAAGATCTTGCAAAGCCGGTTCAACATAAAAATCAGGATCTCCTCTATATTCTCTTATCTTTTCAATGATACCTTTCGTAGTAGTAAAATACTTGAATTGAACCGCATTTTTCGGAGAGTATCCTCCCACAACACCAAAACTCATACGCATTGTGGAGTTCGCGTCCGGATAAAAGTTTCTTTCTTCATCCATTTCACGAATAGCTACGTTCAAAAGACGTTCTCCTTGTTCTATCACCATAGAAGAGCTTTCCACCAATTGATTCAAATCGAAATATTTCACCAACAAATCTAAAGCCAATTGTGCAGCCGGATCTTCAAACAAAACGAAAGTAGAATCTCTTTCTAACAGACGCTGAAAGCCCTTTGGCGTAGTCAATTCCGAATGAGAAAACAAGTAGTCCGCATATTTACGGTAATCATTATTATAGTCCTTTTTTATTTCGGAATAAATTTCGGGAAGATATGTCTCATCCACTTCATTCTTATACGCTTTCAACATAGCGACAAACACTTCCTTATCAATAGAAGGATCAAAATCGGCATAGATACTTTCCAATTCTTTTTTATTCCGATCTATATTTTCCGAAGAATCGTCAAAATCAAAATTAAGAATACCCAATGCCAAAGATATAAGCTCAGAAGAGTTTAAAAAAGCCTCACGGAAGAAGGCCAGAGCTCGCATAGCATCTTTGCGGTTACGATAATTCAACTTCAAATCCGTTAAGACATGAATATATTTATTTCTCTCATCCGGATTCTCCTGAATCCAATACTTTAAGTTACTTTCCTGTAATCGTTTTTTTTCAATGACATGCAGATCAGTTATCGCTTTATTCATTCCGATACTATTCTTCCAATAATTGGAACTGGTGGCATATTTAGAAGCATATTTAATACGGATAGAATCGCTGTTTTCCATGGCATTTTTCCATATAGCCTGCTTTACCGTACGGATTTCAATCATCGCCGTATTATCGGCTTCCATCCGTTCACGCACCCCAAAAGAAGAAAGATAACGTTCTGTAGTGCCGGGATACCCGATTGTCATACAATAAGAACCTTCTTTATATCCTTGTAATGATATAGGTGCTACATAATCCGGATGATAAGGAACATTTTCCGGTGAAAACTCTGCCGGCTCATTGTTTTTATTTGCATAAATACGGAATACGGAAAAATCACCTGTATGCCTCGGCCAAACCCAATTATCCGTATCCCAACCGAATTTACCGACAGAAGAAGGCGGCGCAAAGACGAGACGTACGTCATTATAGTCTTTATAAACGGATAGATAAAACTCATTGCCACTATAAAAAGGCGTTATTACGTATCGTAACAGGGAGTCTTTTTGATAATACTCATCTTGAATAAGCATCATCATCGAATCAACAGCAACACGACGTTCCTGTTCTTTCATTCCATCTGTTACGGCAGATAATATCCTTTGAGTAACATCTTCCGTATGAACCAGGAAGCTTACGTACAAATCAGGATTAGGTAGTTCTTCTTTATGAGTATGCGCCACAAAGCCATCTTTCAAATAATCATGTTCAACAGTGCTATGTTGCTGTATGGCGTCAAACCCACAATGATGATTGGTAAAGATCAAACCATCTTCCGAAACAACAACTCCGGAGCAGAAACCACCAAAACTAACGATAGCATTTTCCAGACAAGGTTGGTCCGTACTATAAATTTGACTGACAGGAATCTCTAAACCCAGTTCTTTCATTAACTGTTTGGTTTGCTCACTTAAATTATTGAGCAACCACATACCTTCACCACCATAAACATGTAACAAAGGCAATAAATAAAGCAATAAAAGAACTTTCTTCCTCATTTAACCTACTTTCCTATTCTACAATTAGTTTCAATTTATCGGCTTTCAGCCTTGCTTTCAACCATTCTGAAATCTTATCTTTTTCTGCACTTTTCAGAACTCTATCAAACTTCATTACGGCTAATATCAGTGTATCTGCACGTAAAGAATCGACATTCATTTCAACTGTACGAGAAATGGACAATGATTTCGTAGAAGGATATAATACCTGCAATTCGGGTACTAATTGTTTGCACAATTCATCATACCCCTTATAAGTCTGCAAACTACTCTCCAATAATGTTATTTTCTTCTGTTGCTCTAATAAACGTTGCTCGCTATTCTTATAAAAATCCTCCATAACCATCGCACGGATAGAAGAAATATCCACTCCTTCGTTATTCATTCCCTGATGGACAATTAAAGTAGTTTTCTCTAATTTGTATTCTTTCATCTTGTCCCGTGCCAAAGCAATGGAGGCATCAGGTACTTCCGTACCGATTAAAACGACTTTAATTTCACGCTTTTCATAGCTAATCTTACGATCCAATATCTGCGCATTTTGGAAGTTCAACTCTTTATTAATAAAATTATTTGCGGCACTTTCAAAGAAAGTACTTTTTACGATACCTACCGTTAGGTAAATAGCCGGACACATCGTTAATACCACTAATAACACAATATATTGACGAACCTTTTTCTCTTTAGCCTTATCTACAAATTCCTTTCGCTGGAAGTGCATCACACGTACACCGATAAATGTAGCTACGCTTATGAATACAGAATTTATAAAATAAAGATAAAATGCTCCAAGGAAATAAATCAGATTACCGGTTGCCAAGCCGAATCCTGCCGTACAAAGAGGAGGCATCAATGCGGTTGCAATTGCTACACCGGGAATCACATTACCCTTATCTTTTGTTGATAGAGCGACAACGCCGGCTAAACCACCAAAAAGTGCGATGAAAACGTCATAAATCGTAGGTGATGTACGTGCCAATAATTCCGATTGAGCTTCATTGAGCGGTGTAAACAGGAAATAAATAGTTGCCGTTGCTACACTAAAAGCTGTTGTAATCAAGAAACTTTTTAAAGAACGTTTCATCAACTCGAAATCATTTAAACCTACGGCTAAACCAATTCCCATGATAGGCCCCATCAGTGGAGAAATCAACATAGCACCGATGATAACTGCCGTAGAATTCACATTCAAGCCCAATGAAGCCATAAAAATCGCAAAGATCAGAATCCAGAGATTGGCACCTTTAAATTCTACTCCTTTACGAATGGATTCAATCGTTTCTAATTCATTGTATTTATCTTTCCGTAAATCAAGATACTCATTCAGAAACTTCTTAATAGCAAGAATATTACGTGGTTGTTCTTTTTCCATATTACTTTCTTATTAAACGGTTAATAATAGGAATCTGGTTTAAAGGAAAATCTTTCTTTATAATATAAGTAACAAACAGACACAAAAGTAAGGTACGGAATGCTAACCGTAAAAACATGTTTTCAATCGGTATATACATGGCTGGTATATAAAGAATTATAGCAAGCAAGGCATAACTTCCGATTCTTCTCAAATCATAATTTATCGGATACTTCTTTTGTCCCACTACATAAGAAAGTATCATAGCAGTTGCATATCCCGCAAAACCTGCCCATGCACAAGCCATATAACCATATATAGGAACAAATACCACATTTAAGATGATGACGACGGAACAACCGATAATAGAAAAATAAGCTCCCCATCTGGTTTCATCAATAAGTTTATACCAGAAAGAAAGATTAAAATAAATACCCATAAACATCTCTGCTGCCATCACAATCGGCACAACGCGCAATCCCGGCCAATAGTCACTACGGATAATATGTTTCAGAATATCCATATAAAACATAACCGCTAAAAATGCCAGCAAGGTAAAAATAATAAAGAATTTCATAGCTGTGGCATACATTTCTTTGCTATCCTTATCACGACTTTTGCCGAATACGAAAGGTTCATAAGCAAAACGGAAAGCCTGTGTAAACATCGCCATAATCATCGCAATTTTGCTTGCCGCACCATAGATGCCAAGTTGTACATCTGCTTCTGCCTTATTATCCACCAAAAAAGGATAGAGTATCTTGTCTGCTGTCTGGTTTAAAATGCCGGCAATGCCTAAAATCAATATAGGGAAAGAATATTTGAGCATACGCTTCAGCAAATCCGCATCAAACTTATATTTTACAGAAATCAGGTCGGGAATGAAAAGCAACATAATGAAAGATGTACAAATCAAGTTGGCGAGGAAGGCATAGCCTGCTCCGTAGGAGGGGTCATAAAACCATGAAACCAATTCCGGATTCGATTTGTAAAGAGCCGGAGCCCAGACAAAGAAAAAGATATTCATCAGAATATTCGTAAAGATGAACAGCAGTTTCAATGCAGCAAACTTTATAGGACGCTTTTTATATCTGAGATATGCGAACGGAATACATTGGAATGCATCCATACCGACCACAATAGCCATCATTGCTACAAATTCAGGATGACTTCCATATTCTAAAAAGCTTGCAATGGGATTCAGAAAGAAAAGACAAAGCACAATGAAAAGGATAGAAGTAGAGCCAACCGATAACAATGTGGTAGAATAAACCGTTTGCGCGTCCTCCTCACTTTTATTGGCAAAACGAAAGAAGCCCGTCTCCATCCCATATGTAAGCAGTACAAGCAAAAGGGCCGTTATCGCATAAATATTTGTCACAATACCATAACCTCCTGACTCCGCCGACAGCTTTGCCGTATAAAGGGGTACTAACAAATAATTAAGAAAACGTCCGATAATACTGCTCATTCCATAAATGGCAGTTTCTTTTGCTAATGTTTTTAAATTTGCCATGTCTTCAAACTATAAACGCCACTTAATCACTAAATAGCGTCTGTTGACTATTATATATGCTTCGTCCTAAATGTTTATAAGCCAGTTCTGTTACTTCACGTCCACGCGGGGTTCGTTTCAGAAAACCTTCTTTGATAAGAAAAGGCTCGTATACTTCTTCTATGGTTCCGGCATCTTCTCCCAATGCAGTGGCAATAGTTGTCAGCCCCACAGGGCCACCTTTAAACTTATCAATAATGGTACATAATATTTTATTATCGATCTGATCCAGTCCGTATTTGTCTATATTCAAAGCTTCAAGAGCAAAACGGGCTATCTCTATATCTATCTTTCCCGAACCCTTCACCTGTGCAAAATCCCGCACACGACGGAGTAACGCATTTGCAATACGGGGAGTGCCACGACTACGGGAGGCAATTTCTTCCGCAGCTTGAGTGGAACAAGGCACATCTAAAATGCTCGCAGAACGACGGACGATAGTAGAGAGCACATCTGCATCATAATATTCTAAATGTAGATTAATACCGAAACGTGCACGAAGCGGAGCTGTAAGCAAACCGCTACGGGTAGTTGCACCAACCAGTGTAAATGGACTTAAATCTATCTGGATACTACGTGCCGAAGGTCCTTTATCTATCATGATATCAATACGGTAGTCTTCCATTGCCGAATAAAGATACTCTTCCACTACCGGAGAAAGACGATGGATTTCGTCAATGAAAAGGACATCATTGGGCTCAAGGCTGGTCAATACTCCCGCTAAATCTCCCGGTTTATCAAGTACCGGGCCGGAAGTTACCTTAAAACCTACTCCAAGTTCATTGGCTATAATGTTAGACAACGTAGTCTTTCCTAATCCGGGAGGGCCGTGAAGAAGCACATGATCAAGTGCTTCCGCCCGTAAACGGGCTGCTTTTACAAAGATACGCAGGTTATCGACAACTTTGTCCTGCCCGCTGAAGTCTTCAAAGTTCAACGGTCGCAAAGCGTTCTCGTAATCTTTCTCCCTACTATTTAATTGATGTTCCCGTATATTAAAATCTTCTTCCATACAAATTCTGATAATGAAGCAAAGGTATAAAAAGATAAAAGATATTCTTCGTCTTTTAAGAAAAAATGCAATTACTCCTTTCTCATATAGTATTTCCGCTCTTCTTCCGGAAATTTCTCAATGGCATAACGGAGCATAGTCCTCGGCATTGCAAGGCAATATTTCTCTAGAAATGCAACAAGTAAATCCTTATTTCTTTTGCCTGCTTCACGAAGCATCCACCCGATAGCTTTCCGCATCAGGTCGTGTTCGTGGGTAAGCAGTTTCTTCGCTAGTGCATATATATCGGTGAAATCACTGTTTTTTATGAATGCATAAGTTGAAACAACAGCAATACGCTGTTCCCATAAAAGCTCACTTTCTGCCAATCGGTAAAGAGGTTCGCGGGACTTGTCTTTCAAATATTCTCCGACAATATAAGATGCGCTCAAGTCTACCAAATCCCAGTTATTGATACGTTCCGTCTGACTTAAATAGAATTCATAAATCTCTTTTCTATCCTTTTCATCGCTCTTTTTAAAACGCTCTACCAATATAAGCAGCCCGCAAAGCCGACACTCATGATACTCCGAACGCATCAGTTCTTTCACAGTCTCAAAAGATTCTTCTCTATGCTTTTTAGCAACCAAACGAACATTGGGAACTACTATTCCCAGAAATTTATCACCTTCTCCATACTGTCCCTTACCTGTTTTGAAGAACTTGGGAAGATACTCTTTTTTAACCGGATCAATATACATCTCCAATTCCTGCTGAATCTCTTTTGCTGTCATACACCTATATATTATAAGACAAAAATACATATTATTAAAAACATATGCTTACTTTTGTATGCAAATAAAATGATCTGATTTATGGTACTGAACTACATTTGGATAACATTCTTTGTAATAGCCTTTGTCATGGCGCTTGCCAAACTTATCTTTTTAGGAGATACACAGGTATTTACAGAGATTATGAATTCCACATTCAGTTCTTCTAAAACAGCATTTGAAATATCCCTCGGACTGACAGGTATTCTCTCTCTTTGGTTGGGAATTATGAAAATCGGTGAGAATGGCGGGCTTATCGCCACTCTTTCCCGTTGGCTTAGCCCGGTATTCTGCAAATTCTTTCCTGACATTCCCAAAGGCCATCCCGCTACCGGTGCTATCTTTATGAACCTTTCGGCAAATATGCTCGGACTGGATAATGCTGCTACCCCAATGGGGCTAAAAGCAATGGAAGAACTGCAACAGTTAAACCCGAACAAGGATACGGCAAGCAATCCTATGATTATGTTTTTGGTTCTCAATACCTCCGGACTTACGCTAATTCCAATCAGTATCATGGTTTACCGCGCACAACTGGGAGCCGCACAACCGACTGATGTTTTCATCCCGATTATGCTGGCCACTTTCTTCTCCACATTGGCAGGAGTTATTGCCGTCAGTCTTTATCAACGTATTAATCTACTAAACAAAAGCATATTATGTTTTCTTGGGGGAATAAGTCTTATTATCGGGACAATTATCTATTTCTTCAGTACCTTACCACGCGAAAGTATAAATACTTATTCTACTTTGTTTGCCAATATATTCTTATTCCTTGTCATCATCATTTTTATTACAGCAGGTATCCGCAAAAAGATAAATGTTTACGAGGCATTTGTAGAAGGAGCAAAAGAAGGTTTTGGAACAGCCGTGCGCATCATTCCGTATTTAGTAGCCATATTAGTAGCCATTGCAGTATTCCGGGCTTCCGGAGCAATGGACATCATCATCGATGGAATCGCCTATTTGGTAAATCTTTGTGGATTGGATACAAGTTTCGTTGGCGGACTTCCAACGGCTTTCATGAAACCGTTGAGCGGAAGTGGTGCACGGGGACTAATGGTCGATGCAATGAATACATACGGAGCTGATTCCTTTGTAGGGCGTCTGACAAGTATCTTTCAAGGATCAACGGATACTACTTTTTATATACTGGCGGTTTACTTCGGCAGTGTAGGTATCAAAAACACCCGTTATGCCGTTACTTGCGGGCTGATAGCCGATTTTGTCGGGATCATTGCTGCAATACTTATCTGTTACTTATTCTTTTATAATATATAAATCATGGCAATCAGTTATCAAACAGACGGGGTGAAGATGCCCGCCATAAAAAAAAGAGAAACCACCGCTTGGATAAAAGCCGTAGCAGCTACTTATAATAAGAAAGTCGGTGAAATAGCTTACATCTTCTGTTCTGACGAAAAGATTCTGGAAGTAAACAAAGAATATCTGCAACATGACTATTATACGGACATTATTACTTTCGATTACGACGAAGGAGACATCATTTCCGGAGATTTGTTTATCAGCTTAGATACCGTGCGCACTAATTCCGAACAATTCGATACAGAATATGATGAGGAATTGCATCGCACCATCATTCATGGTGTTCTTCACCTTTGCGGCATCAATGACAAAGGTCCGGGTGAACGGGAAATCATGGAAGCTGCGGAGAACAAAGCATTGTTTTTGCTAAAGGAAATGAGGACATACCAAAAGTCTTAACTCTCTATCTTTTAGGCACGGATTATGTGGAAAAGAGCAAAGAGGAATCTGTGTAATCCGTGCCTGAAGAATGATAAAAAGATAGCTGATTTTAGACCGGTAAACAGGTGACGGCTATCACTTAATAAAACGACATTATTCATCTATTCAGATGAACTGACAACATAAACCAAAGAAAACAGGCATCATGACAAACGAAGAATTGCAATCAAAAATAATTTCTTTTCTGAGATTTCCATTAATCGTAGGAGTCGTATTCATTCATAGTGATATCATAACGGTAGTCAACGCCGATTTTCCTAACAAACTGAATCCGTCAGTATGGGTTCAAATGATTATCAATCTATTCAGTGACATCTTACCTGGCATTTGCGTTCCTTTATTTTTCTTTATTTCCGGTTTCCTCTTTTTCTATCGTCCCGGAACATACAGCAGTAAACTGAAAAAGAGGTTTCATACGTTACTCATTCCCTATCTTATCTGGAACTTCTTGGGCATCATATCCATTATCATCAGCCATTTTGCCATACCCGAATATACAAAATGGTCACAATTAAATGAATGCTACAATGCCGTTTTACATATTATTCTACCTTATGATCTTCCCCCCAATCGCCCACTTTGGTTCATACGCAATTTAATTTATGTAGCGTTATTAAGCCCGTTCATAAAGTTCCTATTCACAAGCAAATACAAACTGCCCATTCTTGTTTTAGTGTGCATTACTTGGGTAGCCAATTCAAATATAGGTTTGATAGACAACAAACTTATTGCAACCTTCTTATTTTTCAGTGCCGGAAGCTATTTCAGCCTGAATAAACTGAATATTGTCGATACAATGGGAAAAATAAACATTCTCTGTTATATTACTTATCCTGTACTCGTTATCATCAATTTATTATTTCCCGAAACAGCAATAGCAGCTTATGCTTATAATGTATCCATTCTCACAGGTATAGTATTTACGATGAATCTATGCGAGTTATTAATCCGAAAAGAAAAGATACAAATTCATCCGCTTTTAACGGAAAGTAGTTTTTTTATCTTTGCACTGCATGGTTTGATTATCAGTAAAATTATAAAATTAAGCATACTCATGCTTCATCCGCAATCGTCATTGTATCTGCTAATAATCTACTTTTCCATACCGATTCTCACGATTGCTATATCGTTATTCATATACTCTTTAACTAAAAAACTTTTCCCTCGGTTAACATCTGTCTTAACAGGGGGAAGAAACTAATTTAAACCTTATGCGAAATCCTGATGTAGTGCTATCCACAAGTATGGATCATTCTTTTTGTGTATGTTTTCATAATTGCATTCGGGTTGCCTTCACTTATCACGATTTGGATATAAATCTCTACTGAATAGCAGGTTACAGTGAAAGTACTTTTTTTTAGTTAAGAATCGGGAGTTGAGCATGGATCATTCTTTTTGCTCTCCTATTTTTACTGTTACAAATAATAGTAAAAAATATGTATGCACTATAATTCACTACGTATCAACGTTATACATTCAAATGGTGAAGAGGTGAAGATAGTTTCAACCTTTTTTGATTACGTCAAATAATCCATAAAAACGCCGCAGGTCTTGAAATAGTTAAGAGGTAATAGTAAATAAGCATACGGTCGATTGATGATAAACGATAGGAGTTTGTAATCAATCGACCGTATGTCTATTTACAATCGTCTAGACGTTTTTTTAAATCAACTCGATGATTGATTGCGATCAACCCGATGTTTTTTAAAAACATCAAGGTCATTTTTTATAAGCCTCATAACTTTTCCTAGGAGAAGAGCCACATCACCCCTTTGAGCGTTACCTCTCACTAAAGGGAGTATCAGCTTACACTCCCTTAGGCGTAAGGCAACACTCAAGGGGACGTTTTCACTACCTAATTATATCTTTAAGAAGTGAAAATAATAAAGCTATTTTGGGATAACTCGTTATAAATTAGAATACTGAGACCTATTCTTGATTCAAAAAAAGCATCTCTTCAATGTGTTTTCGATTGTTGCTTAGACGAGGCACCTTATGTTGACCTCCAAGTTTGCCTTTCTGTTTTAGCCAATCATGGAATAAATTTCTGCGGGCAATAATTACTTCCAATGGTTGTAAAGCAATGTCTTTATATCTTTTGGCCTCATAATCCGAATTGATTTCTTTTAGTGATTTATCCAATGTTTCGGTAAAAAGCTCGATAGAATCGGGCATTTTAGAGAATTCAATCAGCCATTGATGACGGCATTTTGCATTCTCATCCATAAAGACCGGTGCTGCAGAATATTCCAAGACTTGAGCTCCGGTAGCCTGACATGCTTTTGCCAATCCTTTTTCTGCATTGTCAATAATCAGTTCTTCGCCAAAGGCATTGATAAAATGCTTGGTACGTCCCGTAATAACAAATTTATATGGATTCTTAGATGTGAATTTTACGGTATCTCCTATCATATACCTCCATAATCCGCATGAGGTACTGATAATCATGGCGTAGTTTTTATTCAGTTCTATATCTTCCAAACAATATGTTTTTGGATTCTCCTTATCCAGTTCATCCAATGGCATAAACTCATAGAAAATGCCATAATCTATCATTAGAAGCATGGATGGATCGGAAAGATCATTTTGTACGCCAAAGAAGCCCTCCGAAGCATTATAAGTTTCTACATAATGCATTTTGTCGGACTTGATAATCTGGCGGTATTGTTCACGATAAGGTGCAAAGCTTACTCCTCCATGGAAAAAAACCTCTAAATTGGGCCATACCTCTTCCAAACTTTGTTTCCCTTTTATCTCAAGTACCCGTTTTATGACGACAAGCATCCAGGATGGCACGCCCGATAAGTTTGTGATGTTTACATTAATTGTATTTTGAGCAATCTTTTCAATTTTATTTTCCCATTCACTCATTAGAGCTATTTCCTTGCTTGGAACTCGTATAAGATTGATTGCAGCGCTAACGTTTTGTATAAGAATGGCAGAGAGATCTCCTACCAACGTGTGTTTCTGATTGAAATTCGGACTATGACTACCACCCAGAATAAGTCCCTTTCCTGAAAAGAAATGACTATTAGGGTTCATCCTTAAATATAGAGCTACAGTATCTTTCCCTCCTCGATAATGAATATCTTGCAATGCCTCTTTGCTGACCGGAAGGAATTTGCTTTTATCATTGGTCGTACCGGATGATTTGGCAAACCACCGGATTCTAGACGGCCATAGAAGATTATTTTCCCCGGACCGTAACCGTTCTACATAAGGTTTTATATCGTCATATGTTTGTAAAGGAACTTTCTCTTTGAAATCATTGTAGTTTTTGATACCGGCATAGTTATATTTCTTTCCCCACTCGGTATTTGAAGCATCATGAAGCAATCTTCGGAGTACGTTTTCCTGTATCCGATAGGATTGCGTTGCATATAGGTCTATTTCTTTTAGCCTTGAGTTAAACAGTTTACTAATAAATTTTGTAGAATTCATTATGGTAATAGAATTACTAATATCATGCAAAAATAGGTTTATTTATTAATATAAAGGAGTTAAGAGTTATTTTTTTTGAAGAATTCAATAATACTTCTATTTTTTTTTATCTTTACGGCAATATATTTAGGTGGTGAAATTATGAAGATAGGAATATTAACTTCCGGAGGCGACTGCCCGGGCATAAATGCTACAATTCGTGGCGTATGTAAAGCTGCCATTAACCATTATGGGATGGATGTAGTAGGCATTCATAGTGGTTTTCAGGGTTTATTGGATAATGACGTAGAGATTCTTACCGATAAGTCTTTATCCGGTTTGCTTAATATGGGAGGCACGATATTAGGTACCTCCCGGGAAAAACCTTTCAAAAAGAAGACTTCTCCGACGGACGTGGATAAGCCGGCGATTATCCAGAACAATGTGAAAGAATTAGGACTCGATTGTATTGTTTGTATAGGAGGAAACGGTACACAGAAAACTGCTGCAAAGTTGGCCGGTATAGGCTTGAATGTAGTGTCTGTACCGAAAACTATCGATAATGATATTTGGGGAACTGATTTTTCTTTTGGATTTGATTCGGCAGTCAGTATTGCAACGGATGCGATAGATCGTTTGCACTCAACAGCCAGTGCCCATAAACGTGTGATGGTAATAGAGGTGATGGGGCATAAAGCCGGCTGGATAGCTTTATACTCAGGTATGGCAGGCGGGGGAGATATAATTCTTATTCCGGAGATTCCATATGATATAAAGAA
>ERZ791808.200-NODE-200-length-80148-cov-10.982383_pt1 | contig 80148 bp, 66 predicted proteins | sample MGYA00510305_ERZ791808 | MGnify/ENA primary metagenome ERZ791808 (study PRJEB30046, sample SAMN00792024) | human gut metagenome | study: EMG produced TPA metagenomics assembly of the A metagenome-wide association study of gut microbiota in type 2... | reverse complement strand
AAGCACCTTAAAATCACCATCATACACTAAATCAGTAAGTTGGCAGCATTACCAACCTTCTTATTGGCGTAAAGGAATTTTGCATATGACAGGAATATAAGCAGACCTGAAATGAAATAGGTTAGGGATATTATTAATAATGTTTTTCTGTGGCTGTTATTATCTTTAATCTCCTGACTTAACCATTCGGAGTCCTCCTCGTTTAGCTGTAAGAGCTTATTGCAGGCGATCTCAGGAAGTGTGTCTTTTATAAATACGTTTTGCAGACTCTTGCAATCGGCAAGGCTATAAGTTTTATTAAATTCAACTGTTTTATTTTTGAAGGATAAAAGAACTTTGTCACTATAAACATAGTACATCATGTTTTTATATGGTATACCTATGGCATCCCTTACTATAGCGGATTGTTCATTGTGTATGTAACATGCGAAGATAATATAAAGAATTCCGGCCAGGACTGCACTCATTGTTTTTGTGATGCATAGCGGTTCTGTTATGTCTCCCCAGAAGCGAGTAAGGAAAAAATCCGATGTTTTCAGTTTTCCATCAATCAGCCCCTGCTGTATCATTCTCACATCTTCGATGCCTGATACATTGATTCCGTTAAGTGTTTTAAATAGTTGAATGTCGCGCCACTCGCGGTCCAGTCTTTTTAATTTTTTGTCTGAATATCCAAATTTGAAATAATGTGCAATAAGCCTCATAAGGTTACTTTTACCAAAGCTAAAAAATGCTAATACTGCAAAGACCAAAAGATACAAAACGATTAGCTCCCACACATTAGTCACATTATAGCTGACCATTACGCTCTCCTTGAATGTTGTCTGGTGGTTCTACAAATGAATCCAGATAGCATAACTTTTATATATTGTGCAATCTCACATGCATGAACACTCTCGCAAATATTCAGGAACTCGCGCGCGCACTGCGCAACATGATCCGCACCGGCATTATCGTTGAAACCAACCTTAACGCCGGTCGCTGCCGTGTGCAGACCGGCGGCATGTGCACCGACTGGCTTCAGTGGCTGACCCATCGCGCCGGACGTTCGCGCACATGGTGGGCACCTTCCATGGGGGAACAGGTGCTGATTCTGGCCGTGGGCGGTGAACTCGACACGGCGTTCGTTCTGCCGGGGATTTATTCCGGCGATAACCCCGCGCCGTCTGCGTCGGCGGATGCCATGCATATCCGTTTCCCTGACGGGGCGGTGATTGAGTATGAACCCGAAACCAGTGCACTCACGGTAAGCGGAATTAAAACGGCCAGCGTGACGGCTTCTGATTCTGTTACTGCCACGGTGCCGGTGGTCATGGTGAAAGCATCAACCCGCGTCACCCTGGACACACCGGAGGTGGTCTGCACCAACAGGCTGATTACCGGCACGCTGGAAGTGCAGAAGGGCGGGACGATGCGCGGCAACATTGAACACACCGGCGGTGAACTCTCATCAAACGGTAAGGTACTGCATACCCACAAACACCCAGGCGACAGCGGCGGCACAACCGGGAGTCCTCTATGACAGCGCGTTATCTCGGAATGAATCGCAGTGATGGCCTGACTGTCACTGACCTTGAGCATATCAGCCAGAGTATCGGCGATATCCTGCGCACACCTGTCGGCTCACGGGTGATGCGTCGTGATTACGGTTCGTTGCTGGCGTCAATGATTGACCAGCCGCAGACCCCGGCGCTTGAGTTGCAGATTAAGGTCGCCTGTTACATGGCGGTGCTGAAATGGGAACCCCGCGTCACCCTGTCATCCGTCACCACTGAGCGCAGTTTTGACGGGCGAATGACGGTCACGTTAACCGGTCAGCACAACGACACCGGCCAGTCACTTTCGTTAACCATCCTTGTGAGTTGAAACCATGCCGATTATCGACCTGAACCAGCTACCCGCACCGGATGTGGTTGAGGAGCTGGACTTTGAAACCATTCTTGCCGAACGCAAGGCGACACTGATTTCCCTTTACCCGGAAGACCAGCAGGAGGCGGTCGCCCGTACCCTGACGCTGGAATCCGAGCCTCTCGTCAAACTGCTGGAGGAAAATGCGTATCGCGAGCTTATCTGGCGTCAGCGTGTGAATGAGGCTGCACGGGCGGTGATGCTGGCCTGTGCAGCCGGTAATGACCTTGATGTGATTGGTGCCAATTACAACACCACGCGCCTGACTATCACCCCGGCAGATGATTCGACTATCCCGCCGACACCGGCAGTGATGGAGTCTGACACCGATTATCGTCTGCGTATTCAGCAGGCGTTTGAAGGCTTAAGCGTCGCCGGGTCGGTGGGAGCCTATCAGTATCATGGTCGCAGTGCCGACGGGCGTGTCGCGGATATCTCTGTCACCAGTCCGTCTCCGGCCTGTGTCACCATCTCTGTGCTGTCACGTGAAAATAACGGTGTGGCATCTGAAGACCTGCTGGCTGTGGTGCGCAACGCCCTGAATGGCGAGGACGTCAGACCGGTGGCCGACCGTGTGACCGTGCAGTCTGCCGCCATCGTTGAATACCAGATAAATGCCACGCTTTACCTTTACCCTGGCCCCGAAAGCGAACCCATTCGCGCTGCCGCCGTGAAAAAACTGGAAGCGTATATCACGGCACAGCACCGGCTGGGGCGCGACATCCGACTGTCTGCCATTTATGCCGCTTTGCATGTGGAAGGCGTGCAGCGTGTCGAACTGGCTGCACCGCTGGCCGACATCGTGCTCAACAGTACGCAGGCGTCTTTCTGTACCGAATACCGCGTCGTGACCGGAGGCTCGGATGAGTGATTCGCGCCTGCTGCCGACCGGCTCATCACCGCTTGAAGTCGCCGCTGCAAAAGCCTGTGCGGAAATTGAAAAAACGCCGGTCAGTATTCGTGAGCTGTGGAACCCGGACACCTGCCCGGCAAATCTGCTGCCGTGGCTGGCGTGGGCGTTTTCGGTCGACAGATGGGATGAAAAGTGGCCGGAAGCGACCAAACGCGCCGTTATTCGCGATGTCTATTTCATCCACTGTCATAAAGGCACTATAGGTGCAATCCGGCGTGTGGTGGAGCCGCTGGGCTATCTCATCAACGTGACGGAGTGGTGGGAAACCAGTGACCCGCCCGGCACCTTCCGGCTTGATATTGGTGTACTGGAAAGCGGTATCACAGAGGCAATGTATCAGGAAATGGAACGGCTGATTGCTGATGCCAAACCTGCAAGCCGCCACCTTATTGGCCTGAACATTACCCGGGACATTCCCGGCTACCTGTTCGTCGGTGGTGTGGCTTATGACGGCGATGTAATTACGGTTTACCCCGGATAAGTGAGGAATAATGAGCACAAAATTCAAAACCGTTATCACCACTGCCGGTGCAGCAAAGCTGGCAGCGGCAACCGCACCGGGAGGGCGGAAGGTCAACATTACCACGATGGCCGTCGGGGATGGCGGTGGTAAATTGCCTGTCCCGGATGCCGGACAGACCGGGCTTATCCACGAAGTCTGGCGACATACGCTGAACAAAATCAGCCAGGACAAACGAAACAGTAATTATATTATCGCAGAGCTGGTTATTCCGCCGGAGGTGGGCGGTTTCTGGATGCGTGAGCTTGGCCTGTACGATGATGCGGGAACGTTAATTGCCGTGGCGAACATGGCCGAAAGTTATAAGCCAGCTCTTGCCGAAGGCTCAGGGCGTTCGCAGACCTGCCGCATGGTCATCATCGTCAGCAGTGTGGCCTCAGTGGCGCTGACCATTGACACCACAACGGTGATGGCAACGCAGGATTACGTTGATGACAAAATTGCAGAACATGAACAGTCACGACGTCACCCGGACGCCTCGCTGACCGCCAAAGGTTTTACTCAGTTAAGCAGTGCGACCAACAGCACGTCTGAAACACTGGCCGCAACGCCGAAAGCGGTAAAGGCCGCGTATGACCTTGCTAACGGGAAATATACCGCACAGGACGCCACCATAGCGCGAAAAGGCCTTGTCCAGCTCAGTAGTGCGACCAACAGCACGTCTGAAACGCTCGCCGCAACACCAAAAGCGGTAAAGGTCGCGTATGACCTTGCTAACGGGAAATACACTGCACAGGACGCCACCACAGCGCGAAAAGGTCTTGTCCAGCTCAGTAGCGTCACCAACAGCGATTCTGAAACGCTTGCGGCAACGCCAAAGGCGGTAAAGGCCGCGTATGACCTTGCTAACGGGAAATACACTGCACAGGATGCCACCACGGCGCGAAAAGGGCTTGTCCAGCTCAGTAGCGCCACTAACAGTGATTCTGAAACGCTGGCTGCAACACCAAAAGCGGTGAAGTCTGCCTATGACAATGCTGAAAAACGTCTTCAGAAAGATCAGAACGGTGCGGATATTCCGGGAAAGGATACCTTCACGAAAAATATCGGTGCCTGTCGTGCTTATAGCGGCGCTTTGAGCACTGAAGCCGGAAACTGGACAACCGCTCAGTTTATTGAATGGCTGGATTCCCGTGGTGCATTTAATCATCCGTACTGGATGTGCAAAGGCTCCTGGTCATATGCAAATAACAAAATCATTACGGATACCGGATGTGGTGATATCCACCTGGCTGGTTGTGTCGTCGAGGTCATGGGAACTAAATCTGCAATCACTATCCGAGTGACCACGCCGACAACATCAAGCGGTGGCGGTACAACCAGCGCACAATTCACTTACATTAATCATGGGGACGGCTACTCCCCCGGCTGGCGTCGTGACTGGAATCGTCAGGGCGACGCAATGACCGGAACGATTAATCAGGACGGCGGAAGCCAGAATACCTATATGTCTACGGCCTTATGTTCAGGCACCAGAGGCGGCAAAAAATATCTCAGAAAGTTTCGTGGTGGAGAAGGAGACACTATCTGGCATGAAACAGTACAGGGCGGGGTAGTTCGCTGGGCGACAGGTAATACTGATGTTCAGGAAGAATTATCACTCAGCTCCGCTTATGGTCTCCGTTCAAGAGGTGAAATTACATCACTCAGTGCTAATGGTCTGCGCATTGCTTATGGCAATTATGGATTCTTTATCAGGAATGATGGTGGCAGCACATATTTAATGCTGACGGCCTCTGGCGATAAATTTGGGACATGGAACGGTTTAAGGCCGCTGACTATCAATAACGCTAATGGCGGAGTGTCAATGGGGCATGGCCTGAGTGTTACTGGTGATATTGCCTCAAGTACCAAAGTACGTGCCGGTAGCGGGAAAAAATTCACGGTCAGCAGCAGTAATACATCCACGAAGGAAGCCGCATTCAATTTGTGGGGAAACTCAAGTCGTCCGGTGGTGGTTGAATTAGGTGATGATGCAGGCTGGCATTTTTACAGTCAGAGAAATACAGATAACAGCATCACTTTTGCTGTTAACGGTCAGGTATCACCATCTAACTATAGTAATTTTGATTCCCGTTATGTACGCGATATCCGGCTTGGGACTCGAGTTGTCCAGACCATGCAGAAAGGGGTGATGTATGAGAAAGCAGGGCACGTAATTACCGGGCTTGGTATTGTCGGTGAAGTCGATGGTGATGACCCCGCAGTATTCAGACCAATACAAAAATACATCAATGGCACATGGTATAACGTCGCACAGGTGTAATTTATGCAGCATTTAAAAAATATTACTGCGGGTAATCCAAAAACTGTTGCCCAATATCAACTGACAAAAAATTTTGATGTTATCTGGTTATGGTCCGAAGAGGGAAAAAACTGGTATGAGGAAGTAAGTAATTTTCAGGAGGACACGATAAAGATTGTTTACGATGAGAATAATATAATTGTCGGCATCACCAGAGATGCTTCAACGCTTAACCCTGAAGGTTTTAACGTTGTCGAGGTTCCTGATATTACCGCCAACCGACGTGCTGATGACTCAGGTAAATGGATGTTTAAGGATGGTGCCGTGATTAAGCGGATTTATACGGCAGACGAACAGCAACAACAGGCAGAATCACAAAAGGCCGCGTTACTTTCCGAAGCGGAAAGCGTTATTCAGCCACTGGAGCGCGCTGTCAGGCTGAACATGGCAACAGATGAGGAGCGTAGCCGACTGGAAACATGGGAACGCTACAGTGTTCTGGTCAGCCGTGTGGATCCTGCAAATCCTGAATGGCCGGAAATGCCGCAATAAGTTGTATGATCTCTGGAGTGAACTAACGTATCTATAGCATAGAGTAAAGCCTAATCTGACAGTCCGCTATGTACCAGGAGCAGACGTCTAATATATCTACTTGGTTCTTAAATTCAGTGCATCACTGCAAGCAGCTCAACATCAATAAATTAGGGAATAACTCACAACTTTGACTGTTACCACATGGCATCATAGTGTTTAGAGCATGCATAAGCACCAACGAGGAGTTTTAACATAATGGGACTGGATGATTTCGGCCTTAGTATCTTAGCCGGACTTCTTGCAAACAGACTTGATTTCTCAAAACCGAAGGGCACCTCAGCTCAAATGAATGAAGTTATACCGGATGTGATTGAAGAACCAGACAAATTCTCGCTAAGTGCAAATTTGCCAAAAAGATTCAAGACATTCGACGTATGGAGTGATTTGGACGAATTGCTAAAGGTTGTGAAAGAGCCCAAAATATCTGTTTTGATAGAGGAGCAACCATCAACGTACTATCGGCTCCCTAGCTTGGTTCTGGAATCTCAAATCACAGGGGAATGGTATGTTTTCCCGCGAGGCCGCATGAGTTTTGAGGGCAATGGAGGTGGCATACAGAACGCAGAAGTAATCTTCAATCAGTTGAAAGAAGAAAATGTTCCGGTGGGAGTATGGGTAATAGATCAAGCTCTTCTCGACCGCCTCGATAACGGACAAGAATGTTGGCCAACCATACGATTACAAATAGTACCATTCTTGGCCGCACCATCGAGCGAATACCCATGGTTCGAAATACAACGAAACGTTGCAAAACTCACAGAATTCCATTTGACTAATGATTAATAGGAGCCCTAACAGGATAATGGCACACTGGATATGACCACCTAAGCAGAGGCAGCACAGGGGTAATAAACTATGAACTTCTACTTTTCGCTCAAAGCAGACTGTCAGATTTGATAGCGTTTTGGCTATGTAAATTGTCAGTCGGGAAATAAGTGAGTACAAATCAGGACAGGCGAGCGAATTGCTCGCCTTTTCTTTACCGGTGGTTGTGCTGTCGATTAGCCAACCGGGACAAATAGCCTGACATCTCGGGTACAACTGAAAATACCACTCACCCATTAACCACGGAGTTAAACGGATGAGTGACTATCATCACGGCGTGCAGGTGCTGGAGATTAACGACGGCACCCGCGTCATTTCCACCGTATCCACGGCCATTGTCGGCATGGTCTGCACGGCCAGCGATGCGGATGCGGAAACCTTCCCCCTCAATAAACCGGTGCTGATTACCAATGTGCAGAGCGCAATTGCAAAGGCCGGTAAAAAAGGCACGCTGGCGGCGTCGTTGCAGGCCATCGCTGACCAGTCAAAACCGGTCACCGTTGTCGTGCGTGTGGAAGACGGCACCGGCGAAGACGAGGAAACGAAACTTGCGCAGACCGTTTCCAATATCATCGGCACCACCGACGAAAACGGCCAGTACACCGGACTGAAAGCCCTGCTGGCGGCGGAGTCGGTAACCGGTGTTAAACCGCGTATTCTCGGTGTGCCGGGGCTGGATACCAAAGAGGTTGCCGTCGCACTGGCATCGGTATGCCAGGAACTGAATGCATTCGGGTATATCAGCGCATGGGGCTGTAAAACCATTTCCGAGGCAAAAGCCTACCGTCAGAATTTCAGCCAGCGTGAGCTGATGGTCATCTGGCCGGATTTCCTCGCATGGGATACGGTTACCAGTACCACTGCCACCGCGTATGCCACCGCCCGTGCGCTGGGGCTGCGTGCCAAAATCGACCAGGAGCAGGGCTGGCATAAAACGCTGTCCAACGTCGGGGTAAATGGTGTTACCGGCATCAGCGCCTCTGTATTCTGGGATTTGCAGAAGTCCGGCACTGATGCTGACCTGCTTAACGAGTCAGGCATCACTACGCTGATTCGCCGCGACGGCTTCCGCTTCTGGGGTAACCGTACCTGCTCTGATGACCCGCTGTTCCTCTTTGAAAGCTACACCCGCACCGCGCAGGTACTGGCCGACACGATGGCCGAGGCGCACATGTGGGCTATTGATAAGCCAATTACCGCAACGCTGATTCGTGACATCATTGATGGCATTAATGCCAAATTCCGCGAACTGAAAAACAACGGTTATATCGTGGATGGCACATGCTGGTTCAGTGAAGAAGCCAATGATGCGGAAACCCTCAAGGCCGGAAAACTGTATATCGACTACGACTATACCCCGGTGCCTCCTCTCGAAAACCTGACCCTGCGCCAGCGTATTACTTCCAGATATCTGGCAAGTCTGGTTACCTCGGTTAACAGCAATTAAGGAGCCTGACCGATGGCAATGCCGCGCAAACTCAAGTTAATGAACGTCTTTCTGAACGGCTACAGCTATCAGGGCGTTGCAAAGTCCGTCACGCTGCCAAAACTGACCCGTAAGCTCGAAAACTATCGCGGTGCGGGGATGAACGGCAGCGCACCGGTAGACCTCGGCCTTGATGACGATGCGCTGTCAATGGAGTGGTCGCTCGGGGGCTTCCCGGATTCGGTTATCTGGGAGCTTTACGCCGCAACCGGTGTGGATGCCGTGCCGATTCGTTTTGCAGGCTCTTACCAGCGTGACGATACCGGCGAAACGGTGGCCGTCGAAGTGGTCATGCGTGGCCGTCAGAAAGAAATCGACACCGGCGAGGGTAAACAGGGAGAAGACACCGAGTCGAAAATCTCCGTGGTCTGCACCTATTTCCGGCTGACGATGGACGGTAAGGAGCTGGTCGAAATTGACACCATCAACATGATTGAGAAGGTGAACGGCGTCGACCGGCTGGAGCAACACCGCCGCAATATCGGCCTGTGATTTTCATCCGGTCAGCCTGGCTGACCGGTTAACCCTGATTCAGAAGTGAGAAAACCATGAACAAAGAAAATGTGATTACCCTGGAAAATCCGGTCAAACGTGGTGAGCAGGTTATCAAACAGGTCACGCTGATGAAACCTAATGCCGGGACGCTTCGCGGTGTCAGTCTGGCTTCGGTCGCACACTCCGAAGTCGATGCACTTATTAAGGTGCTGCCGCGCATGACGGCACCGATGCTGACCGAGCAGGAAGTCGCCGCGCTGGAACTGCCCGACCTTGTGGAACTGGCCGGTAAGGTGGTCGGTTTTTTGTCGCCGAACTCGGTGCAGTGACGTTTCCAAAAAATCTGTCGGTAGATGACCTGATGGCGGATGTGGCAGTGATATTTCACTGGCCGCCATCAGAACTGTATCCCATGAGCCTGAACGAACTCATCACATGGCGCGAAAAGGCGCTCCAGCGAAGCGGAAACACGAATGAGTAACAATGTAAAATTACAGGTATTGCTCAGGGCTGTTGACCAGGCATCCCGCCCGTTTAAATCCATCCGCACAGCGAGTAAGTCGCTGTCGGGGGATATCCGGGAAACACAAAAATCACTGCGCGAGCTGAACGGTCACGCATCCCGTATTGAGGGATTCCGCAAGACCAGTGCACAGCTTGCCGTGACTGGTCATGCACTTGAAAAGGCACGGCAGGAAGCCGAAGCCCTTGCCACACAGTTTAAAAACACCGAACGTCCGACCCGTGCTCAGGCGAAAGTGCTGGAATCCGCAAAGCGTGCGGCGGAGGACTTACAGGCGAAATATAACCGCCTGACGGATTCTGTTAAACGCCAGCAGCGGGAACTGGCCGCTGTGGGAATTAATACCCGCAATCTTGCACATGATGAGCAGGGACTGAAAAACCGTATCAGTGAAACCACCGCACAGCTTAACCGTCAGCGTGACGCGCTGGCGCGTGTCAGTGCGCAACAGGCAAAACTTAACGCAGTAAAACAGCGTTATCAGGCAGGCAAGGAACTGGCCGGAAATATGGCCTCAGTGGGTGCTGCCGGTGTGGGGATTGCGGCGGCGGGAACGATGGCCGGAGTTAAGTTGCTGATGCCCGGTTATGAGTTTGCGCAGAAAAACTCAGAATTGCAGGCCGTGCTCGGAGTGGCAAAAGACTCTGCCGAAATGACCGCACTACGCAAACAGGCGCGCCAGCTCGGCGACAATACTGCCGCCTCGGCGGATGATGCGGCCGGTGCACAGATAATCATCGCGAAAGCGGGTGGGGATGTTGATGCCATTCAGGCGGCAACGCCGGTCACGCTGAATATGGCGCTGGCGAACCGCCGCACGATGGAAGAAAACGCCGCCCTGCTGATGGGGATGAAATCCGCCTTTCAGCTTTCAAACGATAAGGTCGCTCATATCGGGGATGTTCTCTCCATGACGATGAACAAAACCGCCGCCGATTTTGACGGCATGAGCGATGCGCTGACCTATGCCGCACCTGTGGCAAAAAATGCCGGTGTCAGCATTGAAGAAACCGCCGCAATGGTCGGGGCGCTGCATGATGCAAAAATCACAGGCTCAATGGCGGGGACGGGAAGCCGTGCCGTGTTAAGCCGTCTGCAGGCACCGACGGGAAAAGCATGGGATGCACTCAAAGAGCTTGGAGTGAAAACCTCAGACAGCAAGGGAAACACCCGACCAGTATTTACCATTCTGAAAGAAATGCAGGCCAGTTTTGAGAAAAACCGGCTCGGTACTGCCCAGCAGGCTGAATACATGAAAACCATTTTCGGGGAGGAGGCCAGCTCAGCCGCCGCCGTGCTGATGACTGCCGCCTCAACCGGAAAGCTGGACAAACTGACCGCTGCGTTTAAAGCCTCAGACGGGAAGACCGCCGAGCTGGTAAATATCATGCAGGACAACCTGGGCGGTGACTTTAAAGAGTTTCAGTCCGCTTATGAGGCGGTGGGGACTGACCTGTTTGACCAGCAGGAAGGCGCACTGCGTAAGCTCACGCAGACGGCCACAAAGTATGTGTTAAAACTCGACGGCTGGATCCAGAAAAACAAATCACTGGCGTCAACCATCGGCATCATTGCCGGTGGCGCACTGGCGCTTACTGGCATCATCGGTGCCATTGGTCTTGTAGCCTGGCCGGTTATCACCGGCATCAATGCCATTATCGCGGCAGCAGGCGCAATGGGGGCAATCTTCACGACGGTTGGCAGTGCTGTTATGACGGCCATCGGGGCGATTAGCTGGCCGGTTGTGGCCGTGGTGGCCGCCATTGTCGCCGGGGCGTTGCTTATCCGTAAATACTGGGAGCCTGTCAGCGCATTCTTTGGCGGTGTGGTTGAAGGGCTGAAAGCGGCATTTGCGCCGGTGGGGGAACTGTTCACGCCACTTAAGCCGGTGTTTGACTGGCTGGGCGAAAAGTTACAGGCCGCGTGGCAGTGGTTTAAAAACCTGATTGCCCCGGTCAAAGCCACACAGGACACCCTGAACCGTTGCCGTGACACGGGCGTCATGTTCGGGCAGGCACTGGCTGACGCGCTGATGCTGCCGCTTAATGCGTTCAACAAACTGCGCAGCGGCATTGACTGGGTACTGGAAAAGCTCGGGGTCATCAACAAAGAGTCAGACACACTTGACCAGACCGCCGCCAGAACTCATGCCGCCACGTATGGCACCGGTGGTTATATTCCGGCGACCAGCTCTTATGCAGGCTATCAGGCTTATCAGCCGGTCACGGCACCGGCTGGCCGCTCTTATGTGGACCAGAGTAAAAACGAATATCACATCAGCCTGACGGGTGGTACTGCGCCGGGGACACAGCTTGACCGCCAGTTACAGGATGCGCTCGAAAAATACGAGCGGGATAAACGTGCGCGCGCCCGTGCCAGCATGATGCATGACGGTTAAGGAGGTGACGAAAAATGATGCTCGCGTTAGGTATGTTTGTTTTTATGCGCCAGACGCTGCCACACCAGACCATGCAGCGTGAATCAGATTATCGCTGGCCGTCAAATTCCCGTATCGGTAAACGGGATGCCTACCAGTTTCTCGGCGTTGGCGAGGAAAACATGACGCTGGCCGGTGTGCTTTATCCCGAACTGACCGGCGGCAAGCTGACGATGACCACGCTCAGGCTGATGGCAGAGGAAGGTCGGGCGTGGCCGTTGCTGGATGGCACCGGCATGATTTACGGCATGTATGTCATCAGCAGGGTGAGTGAAACAGGGAGTATTTTCTTTGCAGACGGCACACCCCGAAAAATTGATTTTACGCTGTCGCTCACCCGCGTTGACGAATCACTGGCCGCGCTTTATGGCGATATCGGTAAACAGGCGGAATCGCTCATCGGTAAGGCTGGCAGTATGGCGACTAAATTCACAGGTATGACGGGGGCGGGATAATGCTGGATGCACTGACATTTGATGCAGGCAGTACGCTGACGCCGGATTACATGCTGATGCTCGACAGCAGGGATATTACCGGCAATATCAGCGACCGTCTGATGAGCATGACTCTGACGGATAACCGGGGCTTTGAGGCTGACCAGCTTGATATTGAACTGAACGATGCTGACGGGCAGGTCGGGCTGCCGATTCGTGGCGCTGTCCTGACGGTGTATATCGGCTGGAAAGGTTTTGCCCTGGTATGCAAAGGGAAATTTACCGTTGATGAGGTTGAACACCGGGGCGCACCGGATGTGGTCACCATCCGCGCCCGGAGTGCAGATTTTCGCGGGACGCTCAATTCCCGCCGTGAAGGCTCCTGGCATGACACCACGCTCGGTGCGATTGTTGAGGCGATAGCCTCCCGTAACAGGCTGGAAGCCAGTGTCGCGCCGTCACTGGCCGGAATTAAAATCCCGCACATCGACCAGTCGCAGGAGTCTGATGCAAAATTCCTGACCCGCCTTGCTGAACGCAACGGCGGTGAGGTGTCGGTAAAAATGGGAAAATTGTTGTTTCTCAAAGCTGGGCAGGGGGTGACGGCCAGCGGTAAAAAAATCCAGCAGGTCACCATCACCCGCAGCGACGGCGACCGTCATCATTTTGCGATTGCTGACCGTGGAGCCTACACCGGCGTAACGGCAAAGTGGTTACACACCAAAGACCCGAAGCCGCAAAAGCAGAAGGTAAAACTGAAACGCAAAAAGAAAGAGAAACACCTGCGCGCACTGGAGCACCCGAAAGCGAAACCGGTCAGGCAGAAGAAAGCGCCAAAAGTACCGGAAGCGCGCGAAGGTGAATACATGGCCGGTGAGGCTGACAACGTTTTTGCCCTGACCACGGTATATGCCACGAAAGCACAGGCCATGCGTGCCGCTCAGGCGAAGTGGGATAAACTGCAACGGGGTGTAGCAGAGTTCTCCATCAGCCTGGCTACCGGCCGGGCAGATATTTACACGGAAACGCCGGTCAAAGTGTCAGGTTTTAAGCGCGTCATAGACGAGCAGGACTGGACAATCACTAAGGTGACACACTTTCTGAATAATAGCGGCTTCACGACGTCCTTAGAGCTTGAGGTCAGGCTTTCTGATGTGGAGTACGAAACAGAAGATGATGAGTGATGTTTTTATTTTATCTGTTTGTTTTATAAGGATAAATTAACTAAAATGGCACCATCAACAAAACCGGAAGAGGTGCTCGCGATGTTTCATTGTCCTTTATGCCAGCATGCCGCACATGCGCGTACAAGCCGCTATATCACTGACACGACAAAAGAGCGTTATCACCAGTGCCAGAACGTGAATTGCAGCGCCACGTTCATCACCTATGAGTCGGTACAGAGATACATCGTGAAGCCGGGAGAAGTCCACGCCGTAAGGCCGCACCCGTTACCGTCAGGGCAGCAAATTATGTGGATGTAATTACAAACAGAAAGCCCCTCAGTCGAGGGGCTTTTTTGTCGATGTGGTCAATGTGTGGACGTGACCAGAAATAAATCCTTTTATTTCATTGAATTACGCGTAAAAAATAAGCCCGTGTAAGGGAGATTACACAGGCTAAGGAGGTGGTTCCTGGTACAGCTAGCATTTTATGGGTTATGTTTTTCAGCGAAACGGATGATAACCTTAATAAATGCAGCTGTATGTGATCGGTTTCTAAGAATTTTCCATCCGGGAAAAATAATCGAAATTAATCACTTACCGTGGGGATTACGCGTGGTTTCCCCGGAGAAATTACGCATCAGCAGCGCGTAATTGAGCTCAAGATCCTGCGGGACCGGGAGCCACACAGTATAACCATCGCCTGGTGCTATCGGCATAGCTTCGCCTTTGGCGTTTTCCATGTGCTCAAGGGTAAAATTAATGTTGCCTTGCGGCGTCATCAGCTCAAGGCTGTCGCCAACGGAGAATTTATTTTTCACCGCTACCGCCGCGAGGTCCCCCTTGCGCTCACCGGTAAACTCACCAACAAACTGCTGGCGGTCAGAAACTGAATAACCGTATTCGTAGTTCTGATAATCGTCGTGAGTATGACGACGCAGGAAACCTTCGGTATAGCCACGATGCGCCAGACCTTCCAGAGTTTCCAGCAGGCTGGTATCGAACGGTTTTCCCGCAGCGGCGTCATCGATAGCTTTGCGGTAAACCTGTGCGGTGCGTGCACAATAGTAGAAAGATTTGGTACGACCTTCGATTTTCAGCGAATGCACGCCCATTTTGGTCAGGCGTTCTACATGGGCGATGGCGCGCAGATCTTTCGAGTTCATGATGTAAGTGCCGTGCTCATCTTCAAACGCGGTCATATACTCGCCCGGACGCTGGGCCTCTTCGATCATAAACACTTTGTCGGTTGGTGCGCCGATACCCAGCGTCGGCTCAACATTTTGCACCGGAATCGGCTCGTACTTGTGTACGATGTTGCCAACATCATCTTCTTTCCCTTCCTGGACGTTGTACTCCCAGCGGCAGGCGTTGGTGCAGGTGCCCTGGTTCGGGTCGCGCTTGTTGATATAGCCAGAGAGCAGGCAGCGACCGGAGTAGGCCATGCACAGCGCGCCGTGAACGAAGATCTCGATCTCCATATCCGGCACCTGATTGCGGATCTCTTCAATCTCTTCCAGCGACAGCTCGCGAGAGAGGATCACGCGGGTCAGGCCCATTTGCTGCCAGAATTTCACCGTCGCCCAGTTCACGGCGTTAGCCTGCACCGAAAGGTGGATCGGCATTTCAGGGAAGTGCTCACGCACCAGCATAATCAGCCCTGGATCGGACATAATCAGCGCATCCGGCCCCATTTCCACCACCGGTTTCAGGTCACGGATAAAGGTTTTCAGCTTGGCGTTGTGCGGTGCAATGTTGACCACGACATAAAACTTTTTCCCCAGCGCGTGGGCTTCATTGATGCCGAGCTGAAGATTTTCGTGGTTGAATTCGTTGTTGCGCACACGCAGGGAATAACGCGGCTGGCCCGCATAAACAGCATCTGCGCCATAAGCGAAAGCGTAACGCATATTTTTCAGCGTTCCCGCCGGGGAAAGGAGTTCCGGTTTAAACATAATTCTCTCGTTCTGATGACAGGTCAGATCCGCTTCACCTGATGAAGCGGTTAGGGGAGTGCCCCCACTTTAAGGGCGGGCATTGTAGCGCAATCGGCGGGTTTAGCTCCAGTGTAAATGTCTGGTGGCGTCCTGGTTTTGGTTAAGGATACGAATGACGATAATTTCCCCTGGTGATTGCAGGAAATAAATGACGTGGCGTTCAAAAGGAAGAACAAAAATACCTTCGCCTAATTCAGGTCTGGGCGTACCTATATTATTGTTACTCAGAATCTGGAGAACGTCTGAAAGATGTTCCACATATCTGTCGGCTTGTGGTTCGCCGAAATGGTGATAGCTGTAATACCAGATGCCTTCTAAATCCTCATTGGCTTTTGGCATGAGTTTAATAATACGCACATTATTTCCTTATCCCTGCTTTCACCTTCCGTAAGAACGCGTCCTTTTCCCACGGCTGAGCTTCACCACTACTCAACCCTTCTGCGAGCATGTCACGTAACGCTTGCAGGCGAGACTCTGCTTGCTTTTCTCGAAGTAATCGCAGTGACTCACGGATCACTTCGCTTTGGGTGCGATAGTCGCCGGATTCAATTAAGGACTCGATAAATTCACGCAACTCATCGCCGAGATCAACCGTCATCGTTCTGGCCATTTTACGCCCGCCTGTAAGTAAAAATCTTACATCAGTGTATGTCATAAACCGGATAGCGTCACGAAAGTATTAGAAGATATTTTGGCACATGAACATGTTCAGGAGGATAAGTATGGGATGGTAAACAAAGAAAGCACAACGAGTGCTCGTCAGTGCCCACTATTTTAATGGCGGCGGTTACTCTTAATTATTAATAACTAAGCGTTATTTGGATATAAAGCCGGACGCCAACAACCCACGCCCGGCATCGTAATTACGTATTGTCTTTCACCGTCTGGCTTGTGCCATTGGCTTTAACGGAGGCAATTCCGGTTTCACGAGATTGCGCGGTGGCGTACATCTGGCTGGAGCCGATAATTTGATGATTAGCGGCTTTCAGATTGAAATAGAATTTGCCGTTACTTGCCGTTTTTTTCTCATAGCGTTCTTCTTGCGGGCTGTTGCTACGCACCGACGCGATGCCCTTTTCCGCAGAGGCTTTTGAGGTATACAGCTCGCTGGTGAGGATAGTCTCACCATTGCCCGCTTTTAGCACAAACCGGAACTGATTATCACTGCTCTTACTGAGTTCAAACCAACCAGCCATAATGACTCCTTGATTGAAATTGCGTATCGAAAACAGCATCTAAAGGTGCTGTTTACCGATTAAAGTATGAGCGATTTTCTGATGCCTGCCAGGGCGGAGAGATAATGTCAGTTTGCTGACCATGCGTGGGATAATGTTGCCGGATCTGGTCTGAACGCCATCTCCGGCTAACAAAGTCATGTCGCTAAAACTAAACGATGCGGCAGGCGTCGGCTTCCCAGCGGTAACCAACGCCGTAAACGGCGCGGATAAATGACTGTTCGGCGTCGAGAGATTCCAGCTTGCGGCGCAGGTTTTTAATGTGGCTGTCGATGGTGCGGTCGGTTACTACGCGGTAGTCGTCATAAAGATGATTGAGCAAATGCTCGCGGGAGAACACTTTTCCTGGTTCATGAGAGAGCGTTTTCAGCAGACGAAATTCCGCAGGCGTCAGGTCAAGCATTTTACCGCGCCATGAAGCCTGAAAACGACCTTCGTCGATAATCAACGGGCTTTCAGCATCCTGTTGCTGCAACTCGCGCTGCGGTTTGCAACGGCGCAAAATGGTTTTGACGCGCGCTACCACTTCCCGTGGGCTGTACGGCTTACAGATATAATCATCTGCGCCAATCTCCAGCCCCAGCAGGCGATCGATCTCTTCGATTTTTGCCGTCACCATCACGATCGGAATGTCAGAAAAACGACGAATTTCCCGGCACAGCGTCAGGCCATCGGTGCCAGGGAGCATCAGATCTAACAGGATCAGATCCGGTGGTGTCTGGCGCACATACGGCAGTACCTGATCGCCGTGGCTGATAAGCGTCGGCGCATAGCTCGCAGCACGCAGATAATCAATGAGCAACTGCCCCAGCTTCGGTTCATCTTCCACGATCAAAATACGCGGTGTGTTTTCGTCGATTGGTAACTCGGTCATACTTCTCTCTGTAAATCCCGTTCCAGCGGTAACTCTACTGTAATGCTTACCCCGCCAAAAGGCGAATGGGCAGCAATAATGCGGCCATTATGTGCTTCAACAATGTTCAGGCAAATCGCCAGCCCCAGCCCGGAACCACCGCTGGCGCGGTTGCGGGAACCTTCGGTGCGATAAAAACGTTCAAATAATTTTTGTAGCTGCTCGTCACTGACACCTGGCGCACTGTCGGCAAAGGTCAGGCGCACCGTTTTGTCGTGCTGCTCGGCAGAGATTTTCAGGCTGCCGCCGCTATCAGTGTAGCGCAGGCTGTTTTCGAGTAAGTTATTGAATAACTGCATTAAACGGTCGCGATCGCCAAATACGGTAATACTGTCTGGCAGGGAAAACTGCAGTTTCAGGCCACGGCTGGCAAATCGTTCGCGAAATGCGCCGCCCGCCACTTCCAGCAGTGGGATCAAATCTACCGGTGCTTTTTGATAGGCGAGAGCGCCTTCATCAGACATCGACAACTGATGAAGATCGTCAACCAGTTTAGTCAGTGTACCGACTTCCGCCTGTAAAGACGCCACCGTCTCCGGCGTGAATTTGCGCACGCCATCTTGAATGGCTTCCAGTTCACCGCGCAGCACCGCTAATGGCGTACGCAGTTCGTGTGAAATATCGGCCATAAAATCGCGCCGCATTTGCTGGTTTTTCTCCAGCGTGCTGGCAAGCTGGTTGAAGTCTTGCGCCAGTTTGCCCAGTTCATCTTCACTGGTGGGCGTTACGCGGGTAGTGAAATCGCCCGCCGCCAGTTTGTGCGTGCCATCGACAAGTCGTTTTACCGGTGCCAGCAAACCGCGCGCCAGCAGAAAGGTGGCGAGCGCCGCGAGTAACGTTGCCAGGGCGACGATCAGCCAGCTGGTTTGCCGCTGTTGTTTATCGAAATTGATATCAGTATTGCGCGTTAACCGCTCAACGGGGGAGGCGATCACCGCGCCAACTTCCGCACCGTTGACCAGAATGGGTCGCCGTGTACCGTCAGGTGGAATCGGCGCTCGCGGACCAACCAGCACTTTGTTGTTTTGATCAACCACCCAGAACTGGGTACGCCAGCCGTGCGGTGGCATACCCGGGCCGGGTTTATCTTCCGAATTATCGTGTTCAAATGAACGCAGGATCTGAAAGACAAAGCGATCATTGTTGCGCAGGAAGCGCCAGTTGCCATGCTGCGCATACTGCTCGCCAAGCGCATCACTTAACAGTTGTAATCGTTGTTCATTACCATGCTTGATGTAATCAATAAAGCCACGCTCAAAACTGATACGCACCGCCCAGTGCATACTGATCAGCAAGACAATGCAGGTGGCGAAAATCGCCAGAAACAGTTTGCCGGTAATACCGGGTCGCCAGAACTTCATTGCGCGCTCCTTTTTCGCCGCGAAATAGCTACATTTTGATGCGTATCGTTCGGCACTCTGGCAAAGATGAACGCCGGAAGGGCGATGATCAACGCCATGCTAAGCCAGGTGTACATAAAGACGGTTTGTGTGGTGCCGCTGTCGACGCTGACATGCTGCGAACCAAAAAGTCCCAGCAACAGCCCGGCGATGGTGACGCCGATACTCATCGACAATTGCATAATCATCGACAGCAGGCTGTTTCCGCTGCTCGCCAGATTGTCCGGGAGATCTTTCAGCGTCAGGGTGTTCATGGAGGAGAAACGCGTTGAGTTGACCATTCCTTGTAAAAACAGGACGAACGGCAAAACGTAGTACCAGCCCAACAGAGCGGTAGTCATAAACAACAGGGTGACCAGCGACAGACCCAGCGTGGTCGCTACCAGTACCCGACGATAACCAAAGCGATTCACCACCTGAACCACAATTCGCTTCATTCCCATGCTGCCAAGCACCATCGGGATCATCATCAGTCCGGCATGAAACGGCGAGAAACCGAGGCCAATTTGCAGGAAAACCGGTGTCATAAAGGGCAACATGCCACTGCCAATACGTCCGGCAAAGCTCCCCGCCAGGCCCAGCGAAAAGGTACGAGTGCGGAACAGTTTCAGACTGAACAGGGCGCGGTTGTTATTTCTGGCGTGCAGCAGATAAAGCACCAGTGCCACCACGCCAACTGCGACCAGGCCAGCAATCGCCAGCGGCGATAAACCTGTACCTTTACTGCCGTCCAGCGCCAGGGTTAATACCGCCATGCCAACCGCCAGCAATAAAAAGCCGGAAAGATCAAAGCGCCGCGTCTGCATGGTGTAGTTCGGCATTAACATCAATGTGGCGATCGCACCGATAATCCCCACCGGAATGTTGATCAAAAAGATCCAGTGCCACGACGCGTACTCCACCAGCAGACCGCCGAGCGCCGGACCGAGCAGCGGACCGACCTGACCGGGTAACGTGACAAAGGTCATCGCCGCCATATATTGCTCGCGCGGTACGATTTTCATCACCGTCAATCTGCCGACCGGCACCATCATCGCGCCGCCAACGCCCTGTAACGCGCGTGCCAGCAACAGTTCGTTCAGCGTGCCGGAAAGCGCGCAAAACAGTGAACCGAGAGTAAACAGCACGATGGCGGTAAAGAAAATATTGCGCACGCCGACTTTGTCCGCCAGCCAGCCGCTGGCGGGCAGCATCACCGCCACGGTCAGCACATAAGAGACAATGACCATGTGCATATGCAACGGACTTTCCCCGAGGCTTTGCGCCATTGAGGGAAGGGCGGTGTTTACGATGGTGGTGTCCAGCGACTGCATAAAGAAGCCGAAAGCCACAATCCACAATTGCCAACGGGTGCTGTCGGGAAGATCTGTCATTTACTCGGTTACCGTTTGTTTAGGTTTACGCGAAAAACGCAGCCGCAGACGGTCGAAAAAGAGATACACCACCGGCGTGGTATACAGCGTAAGGAGCTGGCTCATTACCAGTCCGCCGACAATGGTGATCCCCAGGGGTTGCCGCAGCTCCGAGCCGTCGCCGCCCGACAATACCAGCGGCAGCGCACCAAACAGCGCCGCCAGGGTGGTCATCATAATCGGGCGAAAACGCAGCAGACAGGCCTGGAAAATAGCTTCCTGCGGCGTCAGGTTACCGTGCCGTTGGGCTTCAAGCGCAAAATCGACCATCATAATGGCGTTTTTCTTCACGATGCCGATTAATAGCATGATCCCTATCAGGGCGATTAGGCTGAACGGGGCATTGAACAGCTCCAGCGCCAACAGCGCTCCAACGCCCGCCGAGGGCAGGGTGGAGAGAATCGTCAGCGGATGTACGTAACTCTCGTAAAGGATACCCAGCACGATATACACCGTGGCGATGGCGGCGATAATCAGGATCACCTGCGAGTTCATCGTCTCCTGGAACACCTGCGCCGTGCCGGCAAAACTGCCGCGCACCGTCGAAGGCACCCCAAGCTGGGTCATTGCGCGATCGATCGCCGCACTGGCGTCCGAGAGCGATTTTCCGGTCGGCAGGTTAAACGAAATGGTCGAGGCCGCCGATAATCCCTGATGATTCACCGATAGTGGGGCATTCGCCGGTTGCCATTTAGCGAAATACGACAGCGGGATCGCTTTGCCTTCGTTATTGATAACGAACATTTTTTCCAGCGCACTGATGTCCTGGGTATAGCGCGGATCCACTTCCATCACCACTTTATACTGGTTCATCGGCTGGTAAATGGTCGAGATTTGCCGCTGACCGAAGGCGTTATTTAACAGACTGTTGGCGGCTTGTACGTCGATTCCCAGCCGTGCCATGGTGTCGCGGTCGTAAACCAGATTCATCTCCGCGCCGTTATCCTGCTGATCGGAGTTCACGTCCGCCAGTTCCGGCAACGTCGCCAGTTTTTTGCGGATTTTCGGCTCCCATTCTCGCAGTGCCGCCAGGTCGTCGGATAACAACGTGTACTGGTAGCTGGCGTTCGACTGACGCCCACCAACGCGAATATCCTGTACCGCCATCAGGAACAGATTCGCCCCCGGTTCTTTCGCCAGTTTTACGCGCAGACGGTCGATAATTTGCTGCGCCGTTTCGCTGCGTTCGTCGCGTGGCTTGAGGGTGATAAACATCATCCCACTGTTAACTCGTGAACCGCCGGTAAAGCCGGTGACATTATCCACTGCCGGATCGTCACGGATAATTTTCATGAAATCCTGCAATTTGCCGCGCATCGCCTGAAACGAAATGCTCTGATCCGCCTGTATCCCGCCCATCAGCACGCCGGTGTCCTGCTCCGGGAAGAAGGTTTTCGGGATCGAGATATACAGCCAGATATTCAGCGCAATGGTGCCAAGCAGCACCACACCCACCAGACGGGTATGATTGAGCACCCATTTCAGCGACTTGCCGTAGCCTTGTTGCAGGGCTACCAACATGCGGCCAAAACCACGCAGTCGCTTTTGCTCACGCGGCTTGCTGGCTTTCAGCATCCAGCCACACATCATTGGCGTTAATGTCAGAGAAACCAGCAACGATATAACAATGGCGACAGAAAGCGTCACGGCAAATTCGCGTAACAGTCGGCCCGGCAATCCGCCCATCAACAGCAGCGGCAGGAACACCGCCACCAGTGACAGACTCATCGACAGCACCGTAAAGCCGACTTCGCGAGTACCTTGTAGCGCGGCCTGTAGCGGTTTCATCCCCGCTTCCAGATGACGGGCAATGTTTTCCAGCACCACGATGGCGTCATCCACCACGAAACCAGTAGCGATGGTGAGCGCCATTAACGAAAGGTTATTGAGACTGAATCCGCACAGGTACATCGCCGCAAACGTACCAATCAGCGAAACCGGCACCGCAACGGCGGGAATAATAGTGGCGCGACCCGAGCGCAGGAATAAAAACACCACCAGAATCACCAGCGCCACCGAGATAATCAGCGTTTGCTCGACTTCTTCCAGCGAGGCGCGAATGGTGGGGGAGCGATCCTGAGCAATTTGCAGATCAATCGCCGCCGGAATGGTTTCCTGCAACTCCGGTAATTTTGCCCGGATGCTGTCTACCGTCTGGATAATATTGGCTTCCGGCAGCTTGCGGATCATCAGCAAAATAGCCGGTTTGGCGTTGGTCATCCCGGCGTTGCGCACATCCTGCACCGAGTCGGTCACCGTCGCCACATCGCCCAGACGAACCGCGCCGCCGTTGTTGTAATGAATAATCAACGGCTGATATTCGGCGGCGGTTTTTAGCTCATCATTGGTCTGGATCTGCCAGCGGTGAGTGCCATCTTCCAGCGCCCCCTGCGGTTTACGCACGTTGGCATTGCTGATGGCGGTGCGTACGTCGTCCAGCGAGACGCCCTGATTAAACAGCGCCTGCGGATTCAGCCCGACGCGTACGGCGGGCAGCGAGCTGCCGCCAACATCGACATCACCGACACCGTCGATTTGCGAAATCGTCGGAGCCAGCTGCGTCGAGGCAAAATCGTACAGTTCACCCTGCGAATAAGTATCGGATGTCAGCGTGAGGATCATAATTGGCGCATCCGACGGGTTAGCTTTGCGATAGGTCGGACGGCTGGGCATCCCGCTGGGCAGCAAACTTTGTGCAGCGTTGATCGCCGCCTGCACATCGCGCGCCGCGCCGTTGATATCCCGGTCAAAATCAAACTGCAAAATAATACGCGTGCTGCCGAGCGAACTGCTGGAGGTCATTTCACTGACTCCGGCAATGCGCCCAAGTGAGCGCTCCAGCGGCGTGGCAACGGAAGACGCCATTGTTTCTGGTGACGCACCGGGCAGCGAGGCGCTGACCATAATCACCGGAAAATCGACCTGCGGCAGCGGGGCGACCGGCAGCATACGGAAGCCCAGTATGCCGCACAGGGTAATGGCGACCGACAGTAAAATCGTCGCCACCGGGCGGTAAATGAAGAGGGCAAAAAACTTCACTTACGCCTCCTCTTCATGGCGAGCAAAGCGACTTTTGGTCCACAATGCCAGGCGGTCGAACAGCAGATAAATCACCGGCGTGGTGAACAGCGTCAGCACCTGGCTGACAATCAGACCGCCGACCATGCCGATACCTAACGGACGACGCAGTTCCGCGCCGACCCCGGTACTCAACATCAGCGGCAGCGCGCCAAGCAGAGCCGCCAGGGTGGTCATCAGGATCGGACGAAAACGCAACAGACAAGCCTGGTAGATTGCATCGCGCGGCGACATGCCTTGCTCGCGCTCAGCAGCCAGCGCGAAGTCGATCATCATGATGGCGTTCTTCTTCACAATACCGATCAGCAAAATAATGCCGATAATCGCAATCACATCCAGTTCGCTACCGGCAATCATTAATGCCAGCAGCGCGCCGACCCCTGCGGTGGGTAGCGTCGAGAGAATGGTGATCGGGTGAATAAAGCTCTCGTACAGAATGCCGAGCACGATATACATCGCCACCACCGCCGCGACAATCAGCCAGACAGTGCTGCCCAGCGCCGACTGGAAGGCGAGGGTGCTGCCCTGAAATTGCGTGGTGATATCCACCGGCAGATTCAGCGTCTTTTCGGTGTCCATAATCGCCTGCACCGCATCGCCCAGCGAATAGTTATCCGGCACGTTAAAGGAGATGGTCGTTACCGGGAACTGATCCAGATGGTTGATGGAAAGCGGCGCAAAACGCTGTTCAACTTTGGCAATTGAGCTTAACGGCACCACGCCGCCGTCGCTACTGGTCAGGCGAATGGTATCCAGCGCCGCGAGGCCCGGGGTAATTTCGGTGTTGTGCTCCAGCACTACGCGATACTGGTTAGCCTGAGTATAAATAGTGGAAATCAGTCGCTGACCAAACGCGTTGTACAGGGCGTTATCGACATCCGCCATGCTGATCCCCAGACGGCTGGCGCTGTCGCGATCAACATTGACATACGCCACCTGCCCTTTGTCCTGCCAGTCGCTGGAGACATCAGAAAGCTGTGGCAGTTGCTGGAGTTTTTCCATCAACTGTGGCACCCAAGTACTGAGCGCATCCAGTGACGTGGCCTGCAAGGTAAACTGGTACTGGGTGCGGCTGACCTGAGTATCGATGGTCAGGTCCTGCGTTGGTTGCAGGAAGAGATCGACGCCCGGCACTTTATCTACCGCCGTTTGCAGACGGGCGATGACTTTTTGCACCCGATCATCACGTTCATCCAACGGTTTGAGGTTGATCTGCAAACGCGCACTGTTCAGCGACGGGTTAGTGCCATCAACGCCAACAAATGAGGTCAGGCTTTGCACCGCCGGATCCTGCAAAATCACGTCCGCGACCTGGCGTTGTCGCTGGGCCATATTGGCAAAGGAGCTGGATTGCGGTGCCTGCAAAGTGCCCTGAATAATGCCGTTGTCCTGTACCGGGAAGAAACCTTTCGGAATGAACACCCATAAGAGAACGCTAAGCAGCAGCGTGCTGAGCGCCACGCTTAAGGTCAGCCACGGATGATTCAGCACCTTCGCCAGTCCACGACCATAGGCGGCGATTATCCTGTCGAACATTTTTTCCGAGGCACGGGAGAATCGGTTCTGTTTACGCAGCGACTCCTGGCTGAGCATCCGCGCGCACATCATCGGTGTCAGGGTCAGCGACACCACCGCTGAGATCAAAATCGCTACCGCCAGGGTAATAGCAAATTCGCGGAACAGTCGCCCGACGATATCGCCCATAAACAGCAGTGGGATCAACACCGCAATCAGTGAGAAGGTCAGCGAGATAATGGTAAAGCCGATTTCACCTGCGCCCTTGAGCGCCGCCGCCAACGGTTTTTCGCCTTTTTCGATATAGCGGGAAATGTTTTCGATCACCACGATGGCGTCATCGACCACGAATCCGGTGGCGATAGTTAACGCCATCAGTGTCAGGTTATTGATTGAAAAATCGAGAAACACCATAACCGCAAAAGTGCCGATTAATGACAGCGGCACGGCAACACCGGGAATGATGGTCGCCGGAATATTGCGCAAAAACAGGTAGATAATCATGACTACCAGCGCGATAGCCATCATCAATTCAAACTGAGTATCATCGACGGATGCGCGGATATTGGTGGTGCGATCGGAAAGCACTGTCACCTTCACCGATTTCGGCAGACTCTCAGTGAGCTGTGGCAGCATCTGCCGAATGCTGTCGGCGGTGGAGATAATGTTAGCACCGGGCTGGCGCTGAACATTCATCACAATGGCCTGTTCTTTGTTCGCCCACGCGCCGAGCCAGCTGTTTTCTGCACCTTGCTCTACAGTTGCGACATCGCCCAGACGAATTGGCGCGCCGTTCTGGTAGGCGATGATTAGCTGGCGATACTCTTCGGCGGATTGCATCTGGTCGTTCGCGGAAAGCGTGACCGCACGGGAAGGGCCGTCGAGGCTACCTTTTGCCGAGTTAACGTTAGCGCCGGTAATGGCGGTGCGCACGGTTTCGCTGGTCAGGCCGAGGGCGGCAATCGCCTGAGCGTTAAGTTTGACGCGAACAGCCGGACGCTGACCGCCGGAAAGCGTCACCAGGCCGACGCCGGAAATCTGCGAGATTTTCTGCGCGACGCGGGTTTCCACCATATCTTCCACTTGCGTCATCGGCATGGCGGTTGAGGTGACGGCGAGCGTCATGATCGGCGGATCTGCCGGGTTCACTTTGCTGTAAACCGGCGGGTTAGGCAGATCGCTCGGCAACAAGTTGGTCGCAGCGTTAATCGCGGCCTGCACTTCCTGCTCGGCGACATCGAGCGGTAATGTTAGCTGGAACTGCAAAGTGATAACTGACGCACCGCCGGAACTTTGCGACGACATCTGTTTCAGGCCAGACATCTGCCCGAACTGGCGTTCGAGCGGCGCGGTAACGGCAGAGGTCATGACATCCGGGCTGGCACCTGGGTAGAGCGTGACCACCTGAATGGTCGGATAGTCCACTTCCGGCAGCGCCGAAACGGGCAGGGCGCGATAACCGATAATCCCGGCGAGTAAGATCGCCACCATCAGCAGCGTGGTGGCGACAGGACGCATAATAAACAGGCGCGACGGGCCGCCTGTGCTGCTCGGGGGTAACACCTGCATCAGGAGCGTGCTCCTTTTTTCGCGTATTCGCGGCTGGTGGCTTTCTCTTCCGGAGTGGTGGCGCTCTGGGCTTCCACCACTTCCACTTTCGCCCCTTCGGTCAGGCGATCAATGCCGTCTGTCACCACGCGATCGCCCGCAGAAATACCTGCACGGATCACCACTTTCTGACTGTCCTGAATGCCCGGCGTCACCAGATGTTTGCTGACCTTGTTTTCACTATTCAGCACCCAGACAAAATGGCCTTCATTGCCCATTTGCAGGGCGGCTGATGGGATCACTACGGCGTTTTGTTCGGTGTCGACTAACATGCGCGCGTTAACAAACTGATTGGGAAACAGCGCATCATCCTGATTATTAAAGCGTGCTTTCACTTTAATCGTACCGGTTGTGGCATCGATTTGGTTATCGAGGCTTAACAGCGTGCCTTCACTTAATTTCTTCGAGTTGGTGCGATCCCAGGCTTCTACCACCAGCGGTTTTCCGGCTTTCTGCGCCTGCACGACGGTAGCGATATCGCTTTCCGGCAGGGTAAAGAGCAAATCGATAGGATGCGTCTGGGTGATCACCACGATCCCGGTGGTATCACCACTGGAGATTTGGTTACCAACATCAACCTGCTTGAGACCAACGCGACCATCGACTGGTGCGGTGATGCGGCTCCAGTCGAGTTGCAACTGCGCGCTGGCGACGCTTGCTTCATCAGCCTTAATGGTGCCTTCGGTTTCACTGACCAGCGCCTGTTGGGCATCCAGCTCCTGACGGGAGACGAGATTGGTTTTTGCCAGTTGCTGATAACGCGCCAGATCACGGCGGGCGTTAGCAAGCGTGGCTTTATCTTTTGCCAGTTGGCCCTGGGTTTGTGCTAATGCAACTTTGAACTGGCTGGGGTCAATTTCTGCCAGTAAATCGCCTGCTTTGACCTGCTGGCCTTCCTGGAAATGTAACGCCATCAGTTGACCGTCCACGCGGCTGCGCACCGTAACAGTATTAGCGGCGATAATGGTGCCAAGCCCGGTGAGGTAACGCGGAACTGCCTGTTCTACGGCGGTCGCCGCCTGAACCGGGGCTAATGGGCCGGAACGCATACCACGGCGACCACCCGCTGGCGATTGCTGCGCTTGTTTCGTCGCCCCTGGGGCTGCACTCTGGGAGTCATTGCGGCCTTGCCAGAACCAGAATGCGGCGATGGCGGCGATAACCACCACGATTACGATTACCCAACGGGATTTATAACTGCCTTTCATCGTTAAGAGTTTCTCTTCCTGAAACGTTTCGCGGAATGATACTAGTGTAGCCAGCCAATAAGGGAGAAAAATGGAGGAATTATGAAACACTATCGGGAATCGTCTGAATGGCGGGCACATTTGCGAGCACGCATCCAGTAATAACACATGAAACTATTTTATCTACGCGTTAGCGATAGACTGCTTGCATGGCGAAAGGAGGTAAGCCGACGATTTCAGCGGGACGCTGAAACGGGAAAGCCCCTCCCGAGGAAGGGGCCATAAATAAGGAAAGGGTCATGATGAAGTGGATCATCATCGTGGTGCTCTTAGTCATAAGCTTCCCGGCTTACTAAGACTACCAGGGCGGGGGAAACCCCGCTCAACCCTCACTCCTGAAAGTATGCCTTCACGGTCAGATTGTCAATCTGCAGGCTTTGCAGTCTGCGATCCTGCCAGCAAATATTCTTTGCGAGACGTTACGCAATAATCACACTGGAAACTATTTTATCTGCAAGTCAGCGATAGACTAAGTGCATGGCGAAAGGAGGTAAGCCGACGATTTCAGCGGGACGCTGAAACGGGAAAGCCCCTCCCGAGGAAGGGGCCTTAAATAAGGAAAGGGTCATGATGAAGCTACTCATCATCGTGGTGCTCTTAGTCATAAGCTTCCCCGCTTACTAAGACTACCAGGGCGGGGGAAACCCCGCTCTACCCTCACTCCTGAAAGTATGCCTTCACGATAAGATTGTCAATCCGCAGGCTTTGTAGTCTGCGATCCTGCCAGCAAATATTCTTTGCGAGTCGTTACGCAATAATCACAGAGGAAACTATTTTATTCACGCGTTAGCGATAGACTGCATTCAGGGCGAAAGGAGGTAAGCCGATGATTTCAGCGGGACGCTGAAACGGGAAAGCCTCTCCCGAAGAAGAGGGCTTTTAATAAGGAAAGGGTTATGATGAAGCATGTCATCATACTGGTGATACTCTTAGTGATTAGCTTCTAGGCTTACTAAGAACACCAGGGGGAGGGGGAAACCTCTCCCTAACCCTCACTCCTGAAATTATGTCACTCCGCCCTTAGTGTCAATCGACGGCTCTCCGTTCTTGCGAGGCGAATAGCAAAATTATCTACGCCGCCGGGCCTAATTCTGAAAGTTTCTTCGTTTGTTCTTATTTCATTATTGCAGTCGGTATGATACCGGACCTCAATAATTCTCTAAGAAAGGATTTCTTATGAGCGAACAAATCACGTTTGCCACCAGCGATTTTGCCAGTAACCCGGAACCACGTTGCCCCTGCATTTTGCTGCTGGATGTTTCTGGCTCGATGAGCGGCAGACCTATTAATGAACTTAACGCCGGATTGGTGACCTTTCGTGATGAACTGCTTGCCGATCCGCTGGCTTTAAAAAGAGTGGAACTCGGCATTGTGACGTTCGGCCCGGTGCATGTGGAACAACCCTTTACCAGCGCCGCTAACTTTTTCCCGCCCATCCTGTTTGCCCAGGGGGATACGCCAATGGGGGCCGCCATTACCAAAGCCCTGGATATGGTTGAAGAGAGGAAACGTGAGTACCGCGCAAATGGTATTTCGTATTATCGCCCGTGGATTTTCCTGATCACCGATGGCGCTCCAACCGATGAGTGGCAGGCTGCCGCCAACAAAGTGTTTCAGGGGGAAGAAGATAAGAAGTTTGCCTTCTTTTCCATCGGTGTTCAGGGGGCGGATATGAAGACGCTGGCACAAATCAGCGTTCGTCAGCCTTTGCCTCTGCAAGGATTACAATTCCGTGAACTGTTTAGCTGGTTATCCAGTTCGCTGCGTTCGGTTTCCCGCTCCACGCCGGGAACGGAAGTTGTGCTGGAAGCGCCAAAAGGCTGGACGTCAGTGTGAGCTGGCGTCTGGTTTATGCATCCGCTGTTGGAACGTCGCACATTAGCGCTGATTTACCTTGTCAGGATGCCTGCCAGATGCAGGTTGCCTGGTTAAACGATCAGCAACCATTACTGGTGATGTTTCTTGCTGATGGTGCAGGCAGCGTCTCGCAGGGTGGCGAAGGCGCGATGCTCGCCGTCAATGAAGCGATGGCTTATATGTCGCAAAAAGTGCAGGGTGGGGAATTGGGGCTTAATGATATCCTCGCCACGGATATTGTGCTGACTATTCGTCAGCGACTTTTTGCCGAGGCAGAGGCCAAAGAATTAGCGGTTCGCGATTTTGCCTGCACGTTTATGGGATTGATTTCATCGGCTAATGGCACCTTGATTATGCAGATTGGCGATGGCGGCGTGGTGGTAGATTTCGGTCATGGTCTGCAATTGCCGCTTACGCCGATGGTGGGTGAATATGCCAATATGACGCACTTCATTACCGATGAAGATGCCGTTTCCAGACTGGAAACTTTCACCAGCACTGAGCGTGTGCATAAAGTTGCAGCATTTACGGATGGTATCCAGCGACTGGCGTTAAATATGTTGGATAATTCTCCACATGTGCCTTTCTTTACCCCGTTTTTCAATGGACTGGCGTCAGCAACGCAGGAACAACTCGATTTATTACCTGAATTGTTAAAGCAGTTTTTGTCCAGCCCAGCGGTAAACGAGCGTACCGATGATGATAAAACGTTAGCACTAGCGCTGTGGGCAGAGTGAGTTTCTCATGGCGGTTGAAGACAACAATTCAACCGCCAGTTTAAACAATAAATATAACGGCTGATTAGCGAACTAATTTTGCTCTAAGCTCGTCGGCTTCTTCTTTTGGATAGGTGACCAATAAAGGATCAATGGTATAACCGCCGTAAATTTTATCCCCGCGCGTATACATCCAGTCTGAAATATCTTCTTTCTTGATTTTCCACTCCTGGCCATATTCTACGTTTGTAACAATACCAGGGTCATTGCTGATTACGCCAATAAACATGCCGTTAGAATAAGTGACATCCGTGAGCCAGAAATGCTCGGTTCTTCCGTGATCGGTTATCGGGGCTTTGACTGCGAAAGTATCGGCATCTTTTTTATTCATAACCTCGATGAATTTATCGGTTTCTTTCCGCGCATGTTTAATCGCGTCAGACATCGCTTGTTTATCATAACCTCCTGTCACTAACGTATCCGAAACTTCACTAAAGCCCGCGGTAGTAAAAAATAGCAGGCTCAACATGAGTAATATCTTTTTCATTTTTTCTCCAGAATCTCTGTGTAGTAAAAGTTAGCAAAACCTGTGGAAGTGAATCATTATCAGGTTGGAATTGAATTGTATCCTGATGAAATTACATTATCATTTTTATTCTTGAGTGGGCTCTTCCCATATAGAAATAATTATAATGGGCAGTGTTATTATTCATTGAAATATAATATTGCTGCCCTTGAAACATTATGAAGACAAATATAAAAGTATTTACATCAACAGGTGAAATGACCACTCTCGGTCTTGAACTGGGCAAAGGCGGTGAAGGCGCGGTTTATGATATCAATGAGTTTGTCGATAGCGTCGCCAAGATTTATCACACGCCGCCACCCGCCTTAAAACAGGACAAACTTGCCTTTATGGCTGCGACAGCTGACGCGCAATTGTTGAATTATGTCGCCTGGCCGCAGGCAACGCTTCACGGTGGACGAGGCGGAAAAGTTATCGGTTTTATGATGCCAAAAGTTTCTGGTAAAGAACCGATTCATATGATCTATAGCCCGGCACATCGTCGTCAACGTTACCCTCATTGGGCGTGGGATTTTCTACTCTATGTTGCGCGCAATATTGCTTCATCTTTTGCTACGGTTCACGAGCACGGGCACGTCGTGGGTGACGTAAACCAGAACAGTTTTATGGTAGGTCGCGACAGCAAAGTGGTGTTGATTGATAGCGACTCCTTTCAGATTAACGCCAATGGCACACTGCATTTATGCGAAGTCGGCGTGTCGCATTTTACGCCGCCAGAGCTACAAACCTTGTCGTCATTTGTCGGCTTTGAACGCACAGAAAATCACGATAATTTTGGCCTTGCGTTGCTGATTTTTCACGTCTTGTTTGGTGGCCGGCATCCTTATTCTGGTGTGCCGCTTATCTCTGATGCGGGTAATGCGCTGGAGACGGATATTACCCATTTCCGTTATGCCTACGCGTCAGATAATCAGCGACGTGGTTTAAAACCGCCGCCACGATCGATTCCGCTATCGATGTTACCGAGTGATGTTGAAGCCATGTTTCAGCAGGCATTCACGGAAAGTGGCGTGGCAACCGGGCGTCCGACGGCTAAAGCGTGGGTAGCGGCACTTGATTCTCTGCGCCAACAGTTAAAGAAATGTACCGTTTCGGCAATGCATGTTTATCCCGGTCATTTGGCTGACTGCCCATGGTGTGCGCTGGATAATCAAGGTGTTATCTATTTTATTGATCTCGGCGAAGAGGTCATTACCACCGGCGGGGATTTTGTGCTGGCAAAAGTCTGGGCGATGGTGATGGCGTCAGTAGCACCGCCAGCATTGCAACTGCCATTACCCGATCATTTCCAACCGACTGGCAGGCCGCTTCCTTTAGGCCTGTTACGGCGCGAATACATCATTCTGCTTGAGATCGCACTGTCAGCATTATCGCTGCTGCTTTGCGGCCTTCAGGCAGAACCGCGTTATATTATTTTGGTTCCTGTGCTGGCGGCTATCTGGATTATTGGCAGTCTGACAAGCAAAGCGTACAAAGCAGAAGTTCAGCAACGCCGTGAGGCATTTAATCGTGCGAAAATGGACTATGACCATTTAGTCCGCCAGATCCAGCAGGTAGGCGGCCTGGAAGGTTTTATCGCCAAACGGACGATGCTCGAAAAAATGAAGGACGAAATTCTCGGGTTACCGGAAGAAGAGAAACGCGCTCTGGCAGCACTTCATGACACTGCAAGGGAACGGCAGAAGCAGAAGTTTCTGGAGGGATTTTTTATTGATGTTGCCTCTATTCCCGGCGTTGGCCCTGCGCGTAAAGCGGCGTTACGGTCTTTTGGTATTGAAACAGCCGCAGATGTTACCCGTCGTGGCGTTAAGCAAGTGAAAGGGTTTGGCGACCATCTGACCCAGGCGGTTATCGACTGGAAAGCGAGCTGTGAACGCCGTTTTGTGTTCAGGCCGAATGAAGCGATAACGCCAGCAGACAGACAAGCGGTAATGGCGAAAATGACCGCCAAACGACATCGGCTGGAATCGACGTTGACTGTCGGCGCGACAGAGTTGCAGCGATTCCGCCTTCATGCTCCAGCACGGACCATGCCGTTGATGGAACCTTTACGTCAGGCGGCAGAAAAACTGGCTCAGGCGCAGGCAGATTTAAGCCGCTGCTGAGCCATTTTCTTTTAACGAAACACCACTTCCGCCCAGCGTGCCAGCCCGGCGGTGACGGAGCCAAAGTCATCGCCGCCTGCAATCGGAATTCCCGGCAACTGTTCTGCCAGCGCTTTTTTAATCAGCGGCGAACGGGCGCTACCGCCGGTCAGGTAGATAACGTCCGGTTTTTCCTGGGCGTTATCCAGGGCCAGTTGCACCTGTTCCAGAATCCGCGCCAGTGGCTGGCTGAGGGCGCTTTCCAGCCCTTGCTGGCTAATCAGCGTAGCCAGTTCATCGCTGATAAACGGCAGTGAGGCGCGGGTTTCCGCTACGCTTGAAAGAGCAATTTTGCACTCTTCTGCGCTACGCACCAGGCGATAGCTTAAACGCTGACGCCAGACTTTCTGTAGCAGGGCCACTTTTTCCGGTTCGCGGGCATCGCGTACCAGATCGTTAAGCAGACGACCGTTGGCACTACTGTAGAAATCACTCTGCGCAGGTACGTCGTTGATGGCAACCGCATTCCACCACGGCAGAATCGGCAGGGCGATGCCTTTTTCGGTTTCGCCACCCATGCCCAGTAACGGCATCAGGTTTTTAAACGCCAGTGCGATGTCCAGATCGTTACCGCCAATACGGCAACCACTGTGACCCAGCAGGCTGGCTTCACGATCGAGACGCGAACGCCACTGCGGCCCCATCAGCAGCAATGAACAGTCAGTCGTACCACCGCCGATATCCACCACCAGCACCCGTTTTTCTTCCTGCAAGGTGGCTTCGTAATCCAGCCCAGCCGCGACCGGCTCGTACTGGAATACCACGTCCCTGAATCCGGCACGCTTCGCCGCGCGTTCCAGAATCCCTTGCGCCTGGGCGTTTGCTTCATCGCCGCCCAGCCCCTGGAAGTTGATCGGGCGACCAATCACCGCCTGAGTAATCGCTTCTGGCAGCTGCGCCTGCGCCTGCTGGCGAATGTGCAACATCATTGCGCAGACCAGATCCTCAAACAGCGCTACCTGCTGCGGTTTTAAGCCGCTGGCACCGAGGAACGATTTTGGTGATTTCACAAACCACACTTCTTCTGGATCATCAATGTACTGTGCCAGTGAGGAAAGACCGAACTGCACGCTTTTCGCCGTAACATCGATATCTTCTTCGCGGTTATAACGAATCGCCCGACGTAACAGCGCCTGCGTTTCATCGTCGTCTGCCGGAACATCATGATGGCGGTACAGCCATTCACTTACTGCTTCACGCGTTGGCGCGCAAAGCATTGAAGGCAGCAGCGTGCTGTCGTTTTCCATTTTCAGTAATTGCGGTTTACCGTCACGCATGACCGCCACTGAACAGTTTGCTGTACCGTAATCAAAACCAATAAACACGAATTAATCCCCATGCCGGTGAAGAAGGGGCGTGACTTTAGCGAAATGTTGCCGTCGCGACAACCGGAATATGAAAGCAAAGCGTAGCGTCTGAATAACGTTTATGCTGAAAGCGGATGAATAAGGAGATGCGATGTATACCCTGAACTGGCAGCCGCCGTATGACTGGTCGTGGATGTTGGGATTTCTCGCCGCCCGTGCGGTGAGTGGTGTGGAAACGGTCGCTGAGGATTATTATGCCCGTAGTCTGGCGGTGGGCGAATATCGCGGCGTGGTGACTGCTATTCCGGATATAGCCCGCCATACTCTGCACATAAATTTAAGTGCAGGTTTAGAACCCGTTGCCGCTGAGTGTCTGGCGAAAATGAGCCGCCTGTTTGATCTGCAATGTAACCCGCAGATTGTTAACGGTGCGTTGGGCAAGTTAGGCGCGGCGCGGCCCGGATTGCGTTTACCCGGCTGTATTGATGCTTTTGAGCAGGGTGTGCGGGCGATTTTAGGCCAACTGGTGAGCGTGGCGATGGCGGCAAAATTGACTGCCAAAGTTGTACAGCTTTATGGCGAACGGCTGGATGATTTTCCGGAGTATATCTGCTTCCCCACGCCTCAGCGGCTGGCAGCAGCCGACCCGCAGGCATTAAAAGCGTTAGGCATGCCGTTGAAACGGGCAGAGGCACTGATTCATCTGGCAAATGCGGCGCTGGAGGGCAGCTTACCAATGACAATTCCGGGCGATGTGGAGCAGGCGATGAAAACGCTGCAAACTTTTCCGGGTATCGGGCGCTGGACGGCGAATTATTTCGCTTTGCGTGGCTGGCAGGCGAAAGATGTTTTTCTGCCGGATGATTATCTGATTAAACAGCGATTTCCGGGGATGACACCGGCACAAATCCGCCGTTATGCCGAGCGCTGGAAGCCCTGGCGTTCTTATGCGCTGTTGCATATCTGGTATACGGAAGGCTGGCAACCAGACGGAACGGACGAATTGTAGGCCTGATACGTCGCATCAGGCAATGGGCAAACGCTCCCTCAGTTAATCGCGAAATAACTGCTATTCACCAGCAAATCCAGCGGTTGGGCATCGGCAATCACATCACCATAAATCAGATCGACGCCGATGCCAGAAAGCGTATCCATCACTAAGGGTAAAACGACTGGCCCGGCGATGGTTTTCATCCCGAGTCGCTGAGCGTGCCCCTGAATAATCGTAATCAGCATCTCATCCATCAAATTACCCTGCACGTTGGCGCATAACTCACCATCAAGTAGCAGGTAATCTGCCATATTCGCTTTCAGCGAGTTGAAGATTTGCAGATCGCGGCCCACCTGGCTGAGCACTATCCGACATCCCGCCAGCCGCAGTTTTTGCACGCTTACTGCGTGATCTAAAATCGCTTCAGCCGGAATAATCAGATGTAATAACCGTGGTGGTAGAGGGCTATTTTCCAGCTGCTCAAGCAGATCATTCACCAGCGTGGCGCTACTCAAACCGGCAACGGAAAGAGGGAGGGCGATGCTTATGCCTTTACTGGCAACCGCTTTTGCGGCCTGCTGGAAAAATTCGTGGAATACCCGTCGGTCAAGAGCATGGCTAAGTGCCGGATCGCTGAAGCTACGACGAAATTTTTGTTCATCAATAATCTCGCCTTCGCAACTCCAGAGCTTAAGTGAAATCAGCCACAAATTACGCGCTTCCGGGATCCGCGGCGAAGCGACACCGTGGGCGATCATCATCAACTGATTCTCTTTAATCATCCGCCACTGTTCATCAAGCGACATCGCCGCCCGTTCGCTATGTGCGGCAGCTTGCTGTGGTTCGTAAACCGTCACCCGGCCCCGTCCACCATTTTTGGAGGCATAACAGGCGATATCAGCCTGCGACATCACTTCTGCCGCCTGATGATTGTTGTCATCAATCAAGGTAATCCCGGCACTGGCACCTACCCGATGCACACGGCCTTCCCATATAAAGTGATAATCATTCACGGCACTGATAATGCGTGTAGCGATAAAACGCGCACTTTCGATATTACAGTCTGGCAACAGTAGACCAAATTCATCACCACCGAGTCGCGCCAGCACGTCGCTGGAGCGCAGCATACTCAGCATCAACGACGCCAGTTCGCGCAGTAAAGCGTCACCCGCCGCATGCCCGGCGCTGTCATTCACCGCTTTAAAGCGATCAAGATCGATAAACACCAGGGCATGTCGCTGATGTGTACTGTTTACCGTTTGCAGCAGGATACGCAGTTGTTTCTCAAAACTGGCGCGGTTGGCGAGATGCGTCAGTGCATCATGGGAGGCGCTGTAGCTCAGCTGGCGCAGCATTTTGCGTGATTCGGTAACGTCCTGAATCACCAGAACCGAACCAATATTGCTGCCGTCCAGAGTACTTAACGGCGTAATACTGTAATGCACGTCGTAACTGCCGCCGCTCCGACAGTGCAACACCACATCTTGTTCGATCGCGGAACGTGAGGTGTCGGCACTGTAAATGTTCTCCATTAATGGTCCGTTGTCGCCAAAAGTAATATGCAACACCGTCAGGAGCGGAACACCTAACGCTTCTTCCTGCGTCCAGCCGCTCATCTTCTCCGCCACTGGATTCATAAAGGTAATTTTCATCGCCATATCAATACAGACCACGGCTTCACCGATGGAATCAAGCGTAATGTGCAGGCGCTCTTTTTCCTGAAACAATGCCTCGTTAAGCTGTTTAACCTCGGTCATATCCATATTAATGCCGAGCAGGCGTTCGACTTCGCCTTCTTTATTCAGTACCCGGTTGGCGAGGGCGCGGATATGGCGAATACCGTCTTTTACGGTAATGCGAAATTCCAGCTTAAAGGGCGAGCGTGATTGCAACGAATCACGAATCACTTTTTCGGCATGCTGGCGATCTTCCGGCAGCACGCACTCGTACCACACCTGCCAGTTCGGTTTGATATGCGGAGGAATTTCATACAGCTCGAACATCCGCTTATCCCAGCTAAAAATATTCGGCTTCAGCTCCCACTCCCAGATGCCAATCCCGCCCGCTTCGTTAGCCAGCGTGATGCGCTCCATCAGTTGCTGATTCACCTGTTCGGTGCGTTTTAGCTCGTTAATGTCTTCAATCTGAGCGATAAAATAGAGCGGCGTGCCATCCGTGTGGCGCACCAGTGAGACGGCAAGCAACGCCCAGACAACATCGCCATTGCGGTTGTAGTAGCGTTTTTCCATTGAATAGGTGTTTATTTCACCGCTTATCAGCTTTTCAACCTGTTGGAGATCTTTATTGAGATCCTCCGGCCAGGTCAGTTGCTGAAAGGTGAGTCCGCGCAGCTCTTCCTGACTGTACCCGAGAAACTGGCAGAGCGCTTTGTTGGTTTGCAGCCATTGTCCCTCGGTGCCCACTAACGCCATACCGATAGCGGAATATTCCATGGCGTTCCGAAAACGGGTTTCGCTTTCGGAAATGTGTTTGCGTTCCGCACGAAAGGCATACATCACCATGGTCATGATGTTGGCGGGCAGCAGGATCAGCAAAAACGGTAGCCACGGCATATGGCTCATCAGGTATGTACGCGGCGTAGCAAGCAGGGAGGGATCCGCGGCCATCATCAGCGACACCATCATCACCGTGGTAAGGAAGATCAAAAAGGCTTCCATTCGTGGCAGGCGCACGGCGCTCCACATCAACAGCACAATAATGAAAGTAAAAGGCCACGGCAGATACAGCATCGAAAGCCAGCTTAACGTCAGTGTGATGGCTAACGTGAGCAGCGACTCAAAAAGCAACCGTGGGTTGCGATGGCGCAGCAGATAGTGTGGTTTAAATAACAATCCCAGCGGCACCAGTGCCAGAGCGCCGATGGATTCTGACAGTACCCATATCAAAAATGCCCTGAGAGGATCGTCTCCGGGCGTCAGCAGGACAACCAGACCCCCCCCCAACAGAGGCGGAACAATGGCGCTGCCGAGTGCCAGACGCAGCCAGTCAGCCAGATTTTGCAAGGGGTTATACCACGGCAGCAATTTACGTAGCAGCACTGCCCCGACCACGGCTTCAACCATATTGATGGTCGTCCAGGTCATGTTCAGCGAGCTGGTGGAAAAAAGCAGGATGGATGCGGCGATATTTCCCAGCGAACAGCTCAGCGCAATTCCCGGCCACATGCGCCCGGCATGGCGATAAAACGCCACCATCATGATGGACGTCGGGAACCACAGTGGGGCGAGTTGGGTGCCAAACTGCGAAAGCTCAAGCGAGAAAAGGGTAAAGATAAACGAGACTAAACCTAAACTGACCAGGTGAAGCAGCGGGTGGGGCAGGGCAATTAATACATGCTGTGATTGTTTGCTCATTACCGCTTTATCCGCAAGACCAGGTCGCCAGTATTCGTTTCTATGTTTATGCTAGTACAAAAGTTTTACATTTTATATGCGAATTGCTCATAAAGTGACGTAAAGGCGGATAATTTGCGCAACTGCGTATAACATTTTTTACCTTACATAAAACTGATCAACGTAATTTGCCACCGGGAATTCTTTGTCAACAATTAACTCTGAGCGCGCGGCAACGCTATTCGACTGGTATCAGACGGATGAAATCCCTATAATTGCCGCGTTTGGCGCTTCGTCGCCCCCTTCCTAACATCCAGGTTAATCAGGTCGCTAAATATATGACTGATCAGTCTCATCAGTGCGTCATTATCGGTATCGCTGGCGCATCGGCTTCCGGCAAGAGTCTTATTGCCAGTACCCTTTATCGTGAATTACGTGAGCAAGTCGGTGATGAACACATCGGCGTAATTCCCGAAGACTGCTATTACAAAGATCAAAGCCATCTGTCGATGGAAGAACGCGTTAAGACCAACTACGACCATCCCAGCGCGATGGATCACAGCCTGTTGCTTGAGCATTTACAAGCGTTGAAACGCGGCTCGGCAATTGACCTGCCGGTTTACAGCTATGTTGAACATACGCGTATGAAAGAAACGGTGACGGTTGAGCCGAAGAAAGTCATCATTCTCGAAGGCATTTTGTTGCTGACGGATGCGCGTTTGCGTGACGAACTTAACTTCTCCATTTTCGTTGATACCCCGCTGGATATCTGCCTGATGCGCCGCATCAAGCGTGACGTTAACGAGCGTGGGCGTTCAATGGATTCAGTGATGGCGCAATATCAAAAAACCGTGCGTCCGATGTTCCTGCAATTCATTGAGCCTTCTAAACAATATGCGGACATTATCGTGCCGCGCGGCGGGAAAAACCGCATCGCGATCGATATATTGAAAGCGAAAATAAGTCAGTTCTTTGAATAAGCTTGATAAATTGTGTACCGTTCAGTGATAACCTGGTATGCCCTTGACGTAATTGGCGTTAAGGGAGTGATGCGCGAAAGGAGAAAATGCCATGCGTCTGTGTGACCGAGATATTGAAGCCTGGCTTGATGAAGGCCGTTTGTCGATCAACCCACGTCCGCCAGTGGAGCGTATTAACGGCGCGACGGTGGATGTGCGCCTGGGCAATAAATTTCGTACCTTCCGTGGTCACACGGCAGCGTTTATCGATCTGAGCGGTCCCAAAGATGAAGTGAGCGCCGCGCTTGACCGCGTGATGAGCGATGAGATCGTTCTCGATGAAAGCGAGGCGTTCTATCTTCACCCAGGAGAGTTGGCGCTGGCGGTGACGCTGGAGTCGGTGACGCTGCCAGCCGATCTGGTGGGCTGGCTGGACGGGCGTTCCTCACTGGCGCGTCTGGGGCTGATGGTGCACGTCACCGCGCACCGCATCGATCCGGGCTGGTCTGGCTGCATTGTGCTGGAGTTCTACAACTCCGGTAAGCTGCCGCTGGCGCTGCGTCCGGGCATGTTAATTGGTGCGCTGAGCTTTGAGCCGCTTTCCGGCCCGGCGGCGCGACCTTACAACCGCCGTGAAGATGCGAAATATCGCAACCAGCAGGGCGCGGTAGCCAGCCGAATCGATAAAGACTAATTCAGGCCCATTGAGGATACCATGAGACGATTTCTGACGACGCTGATGATACTCCTGGTCGTGCTGGTGGCCGGGTTATCTGCGTTAGTGTTGCTGGTGAATCCGAATGATTTCCGCGACTATATGGTCAAGCAAGTTGCTGCACGTAGCGGTTATCAATTGCAGCTCGACGGGCCACTGCGTTGGCACGTCTGGCCGCAGCTTAGTATCCTCTCCGGGCGAATGTCTCTCACCGCCCAGGGCGCAAGCCAGCCACTGGTTCGCGCCGACAACATGCGTCTGGACGTGGCGCTTTTACCACTACTGAGTCATCAACTGAGCGTTAAGCAGGTGATGCTAAAAGGGGCAGTGATCCAACTGACGCCGCAGACGGAAGCGGTGCGCAGTGAAGACGCTCCGGTTGCACCGCGCGACAATGCCTTGCCGGATCTGTCAGACGATCGCGGATGGTCGTTTGATATATCCAGTCTTAAGGTGGCGGACAGCGTGCTGGTGTTCCAGCATGAAGATGACGAGCAGGTGACAATCCGCAATATCCGCCTGCAAATGGAACAAGATCCCCAACATCGTGGCTCATTTGAGTTCTCCGGGCGGGTTAATCGCGATCAGCGCGATCTCACGATATCCCTTAACGGTACGGTAGATGCTTCTGATTATCCGCATGATTTAACGGCGGCTATTGAACAAATTAACTGGCAGTTGCAGGGTGCCGATTTACCAAAACAAGGTATTCAGGGGCAGGGGAGTTTCCAGGCCCAGTGGCAGGAGTCACATAAACGCCTTTCATTTAACCAAATCAGCTTGACCGCCAATGACAGTACGCTGAGCGGGCAAGCACAGGTCACGCTGACAGAGAAACCGGAATGGCAGCTGAGGCTGCAATTCCCGCAACTGAATCTTGACAACCTCATCCCGCTTAATGAAACAGCGAATGGTGAAAACGGTGCCGCGCAGCAGGGGCAGAGCCAATCAACGTTGCCGCGCCCGGTCATTTCTTCGCGTATTGATGAACCGGCCTATCAGGGACTGCAAGGCTTTACGGCTGATATTTTGTTGCAGGCCAGTAACGTGCGCTGGCGTGGAATGAATTTTACAGATGTTGCCACGCAAATGACCAACAAGTCGGGTCTGCTGGAAATTACTCAACTACAGGGCAAGCTTAACGGTGGACAGGTTTCACTGCCGGGCACGCTGGACGCGAGATCAATAAATCCGCGGATAAACTTCCAGCCACGGCTGGAAAACGTTGAGATTAGTACCATTCTGAAGGCGTTTAACTATCCGATTTCGTTGACCGGAAAGATGTCACTGGCTGGTGATTTCTCCGGTGCTGACATAGATGCCGACGCATTCCGCCACAACTGGCAAGGACAGGCACATGTCGAAATGACCGACACGCGCATGGAAGGGATGAACTTCCAGCAGATGATTCAGCAAGCGGTAGAACGTAATGGTGGTGATGTGAAGGCCGCTGAAAACTTCGATAACGTAACGCGTCTTGACCGCTTTACCACCGATTTGACGTTGAAGGATGGCGTCGTGACGTTAAACGACATGCAAGGTCAATCGCCTGTGCTGGCGCTTACAGGGGAAGGCATGTTGAATCTGGCAGATCAAACATGCGACACCCAGTTTGATATTCGGGTCGTGGGTGGCTGGAACGGGGAAAGCAAACTGATTGATTTCCTCAAAGAAACGCCAGTACCGCTGCGGGTTTATGGCAACTGGCAGCAACTCAATTACAGTCTGCAAGTGGATCAGTTACTGCGCAAACATCTACAGGACGAAGCGAAACGTCGCCTGAATGACTGGGCCGAGCGGAATAAAGATTCCCGCAATGGCAAAGATGTGAAGAAGTTGCTGGAGAAGATGTAGGTTACCAGGTGACCTGTCCTGTAGGCCTGATAAGACGCGTAAAGCGTCGCATCAGGCGTTCGTGGCGGCATCATTATATTCTGAATATGTAAGATCGAAGGCTGTTCCGTTCACTTGATGTTCCTCGCTACTATGGAACGCTCAAGCCGGTGAACGTGCCAGGGTGGCTCAATCGCCACCACCCTGGCAACCCGGGCTCCCGGCGGTAAATCGCCGCTGGCGCGGTTCCCTCATCTTATTCCTTTCGGCTATCGGGTACGGGCGCGAGGTAACATCCCTGTAAAACGCGCCCTCAGCCCACATCCATGTGGGCTGCCCCGGCCTACAGGAAACGATTCGGCGATTTACAGCCGGACCCACACCCCCGCTGTAATGTCCATGTACCACAGACAACGCTTCATTGCTGAAGTTATAAGGCGTCACGCAGCATCGGGTAAAATGACCGATACCATCACACCTCGTACTCCATCTCGCCATCCTTACGCAGCGGTATAATCTGCACCTTCTGCACGCGATGGCTTTCCACCTGCAACGTTTTAAGCAAATAATCCCCCACCTGAACTTCTTCGCCAGGTTTTGGAATACGCTGCAAATATTCCATCAACAGCCCGGCAATGGTGTGATATTCACGTTTTTCATCCAGCGGCAGCGGCACATATTGCACCAGATCTTCCAGCGGCATATGACCATTCGCCGTCCAGGAACCGTCCGCATTCTTCTGAATATCATGGCGGGCGTCGATCTCTTCCACTTCGTTCGGTAAGTTACCGGCAATGGTTTCAGTGACGTCACTTAATGTCACAATCCCTTCCACCGAGCCAAACTCATCCACCACAAAAGCAAAGTGTGTGCGGGCATTACGGAACTGCTCCAGGGCAGGTAACAACGGCAAGGTTTCCGGGAACACCAGCGGCTGGCGAATCAACACCCGCAGGTTGAGCGGTTCGCCGCGCAGAGACTGTTGTAGCAGGTCGATAACGTGAACAACACCGAGCAAATCTTCTGCGTCATCACCGTCGGTAACCACCAGCCGCGTATGCTGATTTCGCTCCAGCAACTGGCGGATTTCTTCTTCCGGCGCGTTGAGATCGATATGCTCAATATCGTGGCGCGACGTCATAATGCTGCTGACGGTACGCTGGTTAAGATTAAGTACCCGCTCAATCATCCGCCGTTCCTGCGGATTAAAGATCTGCTGGTTACCATGATCCACCAGCATGGACGCGGTTTCGGCGTCCAGTTCCGCATCTTCTTTTTGCCCGCTAAGCAGGCGCATTACCGCTTCGGTAGTCCGCTGGCGTAGCGTCTGGTTAGCGGAAAGAAAACGTCGCCGGTTAAAGATAGCCAACTGATTGAGTGCCTCGATCATCACCGAGAAACCAATGGCAGCGTACAGGTAGCCTTTCGGAATGACGAAGCCGAAACCTTCTGCCACCAGGCTAAAGCCAATCATCAACAGGAAGCTTAAGCAGAGAATAACGATGGTCGGGTGACTGTTAACAAATTGCGTTAACGGCTTGCTGGCCATCAACATCAGGCTGATAGCGATAACCACGGCGGCCATCATGACCAGTAAATGGTCGACCATCCCGACGGCGGTAATCACTGAGTCGAGTGAGAAGATGGCGTCCAGTACCACAATTTGCGTCACCACGCCCCAGAACTTCGCACCTTTGCGTTGTGTGGGATTATTGCTGTCTTTCCCTTCCAGCCGTTCGTTCAGCTCCATCGTGGCTTTGAACAACAGGAAGAAACCACCAAACAGCATGATTAAGTCGCGGGCGCTAAAGGTAAACGAGCGGAAGCTGAACAGCGGTTGAGTCAGGGTGACCAGCCAGGAGATTGACGCCAGCAGTAACAGGCGCATTAACATCGCCAGCAGCAGCCCGGTAACCCGTGCGCGGTCGCGCTGCTTCGGCGGTAGTTTTTCGGCGAGGATGGCAATAAAGACCAGGTTATCAATGCCGAGGACCAGTTCGATCACAATCAGCGTGATTAACCCGGCCCAGATAGACGGATCGGCAATCCATTCCATAGTAAGTACAAAACCTATTCGTTGTATGACAAATGTCACAATTCGATCATGGATAAATCGGGGCAAAAATGCAATGTTGCAGCACTATTTATCTCATATTATTTGAGGGTAATAACCTCACATTATCCCTGAATTAAAAGTGGTAATGATAAAACATTATTTAAGAAATATCGCATGTGGAGACGCAATATTAAATATTGTCAACCTAAAGAAACTCCTAAAAACCATATTGAATGACACTTAATATAATTCTTAAAAATAGCCAATTGCCGAATTGTTACCTTGCCTGCTATTCCGTTAGCTGTAACACTTCCTCCTGCATTATTGGAGAGCTAATATTCAATTACCATAATGTCACCTTATATTCGGAAGTTAATTTCCGCAATAACCCTTTCTCATCAACGATTGTATGCAGAGAGGGTTTGAAAAATTAAGCTAAATCAGTGTATTGGTAGCTAAAAAGCCAGGGGCGGTAGCGTGTCTGGATGCCTGAAAGACCAGTCTGAATTATTCTGTCAATAGCCTGCGGATGAAATCAATTTTTTTAGGACTGATGCCAGTTAAATTTTTATTCAATTAACTGCAAGGTAAATGTGCATGGCGACATTGCTATTAATAGTGCACAGGATAATTACTCTGCCAAAGTGATAAATAAACAATGATGAAATCCAAAATGAAATTGATGCCATTATTGGTGTCAGTAACCTTGATAAGCGGTTGCACAGTACTTCCGGGCAGCAATATGTCGACGATGGGTAAAGACGTCATCAAACAGCAGGACGCTGATTTCGATCTCGACAAAATGGTGAATGTTTATCCGCTGACCCCGCGCCTGATTGATCAATTACGTCCACGACCCAACGTAGCGCGCCCCAATATGACGCTGGAAAGTGAGATCGCGAATTACCAGTATCGCGTCGGGCCGGGCGACGTTCTGAATGTCACCGTCTGGGATCACCCGGAACTCACCACGCCAGCCGGTCAGTACCGCAGCTCCAGCGACACCGGCAACTGGGTACAGCCTGACGGCACTATGTTTTACCCGTATATCGGCAAGGTTCACGTAGTCGGGAAAACGCTCGCTGAAATCCGCAGTGATATTACCGGGCGCTTAGCGACGTACATCGCTGACCCGCAGGTGGACGTTAATATCGCCGCCTTCCGCTCACAAAAGGCCTATATCTCAGGTCAGGTGAATAAATCCGGTCAACAGGCGATCACCAACGTACCATTGACCATTCTCGACGCCATCAACGCCGCAGGTGGCCTGACCGACACCGCTGACTGGCGCAACGTGGTGCTAACACACAATGGTCGTGAAGAACGCATTTCTTTGCAGGCGCTGATGCAAAACGGCGACCTCAACCAGAATCGCCTGCTTTACCCCGGCGATATTCTCTACGTGCCACGTAATGATGATCTGAAAGTATTTGTGATGGGTGAAGTGAAGAAACAGAGCACCCTGAAAATGGACTTTAGCGGCATGACCCTGACTGAAGCCCTGGGCAATGCTGAAGGCATCGACATGACCACCTCCAACGCCAGCGGCATCTTTGTCATTCGTCCGCTGAAAGGCGAGGGCGGGCGTAACGGCAAGATTGCCAATATCTACCAGCTGGATATGTCCGATGCCACGTCGCTGGTGATGGCGACAGAATTCCGCCTGCAACCTTATGACGTGGTGTATGTCACCACCGCCCCGGTTTCCCGCTGGAACCGTCTGATCAATCAGTTGCTGCCAACTATTAGCGGTGTCCGTTACATGACGGATACAGCCAGCGACATTCATAACTGGTAATCGTCATGTTTAACAACATCTTAGTTGTCTGTGTCGGCAATATTTGCCGTTCCCCGACGGCGGAACGCTTACTGCAACGTTATCACCCGGAACTGAAAGTGGAGTCCGCTGGACTCGGCGCGCTGGTCGGTAAGGGCGCTGATCCTACCGCTATCAGCGTCGCCGCAGAACATCAACTGTCTCTGGAAGGTCACTGTGCCCGTCAAATCAGCCGCCGTCTGTGTCGCAACTACGACCTGATTTTGACCATGGAAAAGCGCCATATCGAACGCTTATGCGAGATGGCACCGGAGATGCGCGGCAAAGTGATGCTGTTTGGTCACTGGGATAACGAATGTGAAATCCCCGATCCGTATCGCAAAAGCCGGGAAACGTTTGCAGCGGTGTACACATTACTTGAACGGTCTGCCCGCCAGTGGGCGCAGGCATTGAACGCAGAGCAGGTATAAGAATGACAGAAAAAGTAAAACAACATGCCGCTCCGGTAACGGGCAGTGATGAAATCGATATTGGTCGCCTGGTCGGTACCGTCATTGAAGCGCGCTGGTGGGTGATTGGCATCACCGCTGTATTCGCCCTTTGTGCCGTGGTTTACACCTTCTTCGCTACGCCGATATACAGCGCCGACGCACTGGTACAAATCGAACAAAGCAGCGGCAATTCGCTGGTGCAGGACATTGGCTCTGCATTAGCCAATAAACCGCCAGCATCGGACGCCGAGATCCAGTTGATTCGTTCGCGCCTGGTGCTTGGTAAAACGGTGGACGATCTCGACCTCGATATTGCGGTGAGCAAAAACACGTTCCCGATTTTCGGTGCGGGCTGGGATCGTTTGATGGGACGTCAGAACGAGACGGTGAAAGTGACCACCTTTAACCGCCCGAAAGAGATGGCGGATCAGGTGTTTACGCTTAATGTGCGGGACAACAAAAACTACACCCTGAGCAGCGACGGCGGCTTTAGCGCCCGTGGGCAAGCGGGCCTGATGCTGAAAAAAGAAGGCGTCACGCTGATGGTTGAAGCCATTCACGCCAGCCCGGGCAGTGAGTTTACCGTCACCAAATACTCCACGCTGGGGATGATCAACCAACTGCAAAACAGCCTGACGGTAACGGAGAACGGCAAAGACGCAGGCGTTTTGAGCCTGACTTATACCGGTGAAGATCGCGAACAGATCCGCGACATTCTTAACAGCATCGCCCGTAACTATCAGGAACAAAATATTGAGCGCAAATCGGCGGAAGCGTCGAAAAGCCTCGCCTTCCTCGCGCAACAGTTACCGGAAGTACGTAGCCGCCTTGATGTTGCCGAAAACAAACTGAATGCCTTCCGTCAGGATAAAGATTCCGTTGATCTGCCGCTGGAAGCGAAAGCGGTGCTCGATTCGATGGTGAACATCGACGCCCAGTTGAACGAACTGACCTTTAAAGAGGCGGAAATCTCCAAGCTGTACACCAAAGTTCACCCGGCGTACCGCACGCTGCTGGAGAAACGTCAGGCGCTGGAAGAAGAGAAAGCCAAACTTAACGGTCGCGTAACGGCGATGCCGAAAACCCAGCAGGAGATTGTGCGCCTGACCCGCGATGTCGAGTCTGGTCAGCAGGTCTATATGCAACTGCTGAATAAAGAGCAGGAGCTGAAAATCACCGAAGCCAGCACCGTCGGCGATGTGCGCATTGTTGACCCGGCAATCACCCAGCCTGGCGTGCTAAAACCGAAGAAAGGGCTGATTATCCTTGGGGCGATTATCCTTGGTCTGATGCTCTCTATCGTGGGGGTGCTGCTGCGCTCGTTGTTTAATCGCGGTATCGAAAGCCCACAAGTGCTGGAAGAACACGGTATCAGCGTCTATGCCAGCATCCCGCTGTCGGAATGGCAGAAAGCGCGCGATAGCGTCAAAACCATCAAAGGGATTAAACGCTATAAACAGAGCCAGCTACTGGCGGTGGGGAATCCAACCGATCTGGCGATTGAAGCCATCCGCAGTCTTCGTACCAGTTTGCACTTCGCGATGATGCAGGCGCAGAACAATGTGTTGATGATGACCGGGGTTAGCCCGTCAATCGGTAAAACCTTTGTCTGCGCCAACCTGGCGGCGGTGATCAGCCAGACCAATAAACGGGTGTTGTTGATCGACTGCGATATGCGCAAAGGCTACACCCACGAGCTGTTGGGCACCAATAACGTCAATGGCCTGTCGGAAATTCTGATTGGTCAGGGCGATATTACTACCGCTGCTAAACCGACCTCTATTGCCAAATTTGACCTGATCCCGCGCGGTCAGGTGCCGCCAAATCCTTCTGAACTGTTGATGAGCGAACGCTTTGCCGAACTGGTGAACTGGGCGAGTAAAAACTATGACCTGGTGTTGATTGATACGCCGCCGATTCTGGCAGTGACCGATGCGGCAATTGTTGGTCGTCATGTTGGAACCACGTTAATGGTGGCGCGTTATGCGGTCAACACATTGAAAGAAGTGGAAACCAGTCTGAGCCGCTTTGAGCAAAACGGTATTCCGGTGAAAGGGGTGATTCTGAACTCCATCTTCCGCCGCGCCAGCGCGTATCAGGATTATGGCTATTACGAATACGAATATAAGTCGGATGCGAAATAACGACGCCTGCATTCGCACCGCCCCGTAGGCCGGATAAGGCGCTCACGCCGCATCCGGCAAGCAAACCAGCTCATAAGCCGGGAGAACAACCTATGAAAGACAATCCGCTGATCTCAATCTATATGCCGACCTGGAACCGCCAACAACTGGCGATTCGGGCGATAAAATCGGTCTTGCGCCAGGACTACAGCAACTGGGAGATGATCATCGTGGATGATTGCTCCACCTCTTGGGAACAACTGCAACAGTACGTCACCGCCCTCAACGATCCGCGTATTACCTACATTCACAACGACATTAACAGCGGGGCGTGCGCGGTACGTAACCAGGCTATTATGCTGGCGCAAGGGGAATACATTACCGGGATCGATGACGATGACGAATGGACACCCAACCGTCTGAGCGTCTTCCTCGCCCATAAACAGCAACTGGTCACTCACGCCTTTTTGTACGCTAACGATTACGTTTGCCAGGGCGAAGTTTATTCCCAACCGGCAAGCTTACCACTGTATCCCAAATCGCCGTACTCACGCCGCCTGTTCTATAAACGCAATATCATTGGCAATCAGGTCTTTACCTGGGCGTGGCGTTTCAAAGAGTGTTTGTTCGATACCGAACTGAAAGCGGCACAGGATTACGACATCTTCCTGCGGATGGTGGTGGAGTATGGCGAACCGTGGAAAGTAGAAGAAGCGACGCAGATCCTGCATATCAATCACGGTGAAATGCAGATCACCTCGTCACCGAAAAAATTCTCCGGATACTTCCACTTTTACCGCAAGCACAAAGACAAATTCGACCGTGCCAGTAAAAAATATCAGCTGTTTACTCTCTACCAGATCCGCAATAAACGTATGACCTGGCGCACTTTGCTGACGCTGCTGTCGGTGCGTAACGGCAAACGTCTGGCTGATGGTATTCGGGGGCGCTAAATATGCTGGAAGATCTACGCGCCAACAGCTGGAGTTTACGCCCGTGCTGCATGGTTCTTGCCTATCGCGTCGCTCATTTTTGTTCGGTGTGGCGCAAAAAGAACGTCCTCAACAATCTGTGGGCGGCCCCGCTGCTGGTGCTGTATCGCATTATCACCGAATGCTTTTTCGGTTATGAAATCCAGGCCGCCGCGACCATTGGCCGCCGCTTTACTATCCATCACGGTTACGCCGTAGTGATCAATAAAAACGTGGTGGCGGGGGATGATTTCACCATTCGCCACGGCGTCACTATCGGCAATCGTGGTGCCGATAACATGGCATGTCCACACATTGGCAACGGCGTCGAACTCGGTGCCAACGTCATTATTCTTGGTGATATCACGCTTGGTAACAACGTCACCGTGGGCGCGGGCAGCGTGGTGCTCGACTCTGTCCCGGACAACGCGCTGGTGGTGGGAGAAAAAGCGCGAGTGAAGGTAATTAAATGAATATTCTGCAATTTAATGTGCGACTGGCGGAAGGCGGGGCAGCAGGTGTGGCGTTAGATCTCCACCAGCGCGCGCTGCAACAGGGGCTGGCGTCACATTTTGTCTACGGCTACGGCAAAGGCGGCAAAGAGAGCGTCAGCCATCAGAACTATCCGCAGGTAATCAAACATACGCCGCGGATGACCGCAATGGCGAATATTGCCCTGTTTCGTCTGTTTAATCGCGATCTGTTTGGCAATTTCAATGAGTTATATCGCACCATTACTCGCACACCGGGTCCGGTGGTCCTTCATTTTCATGTGCTGCACAGCTACTGGCTAAATCTTAAGAGCGTGGTGCGCTTTTGCGAAAAGGTGAAAAACCACAAACCGGACGTCACTCTGGTCTGGACGCTGCACGACCACTGGAGTGTAACCGGACGCTGCGCCTTTACCGACGGTTGCGAAGGCTGGAAAACGGGCTGCCAGAAATGCCCGACCTTAAATAACTATCCGCCGGTGAAGATTGATCGGGCGCACCAGCTGGTGGCGGGCAAACGCCAGTTATTCCGTGAGATGCTGGCGCTGGGCTGTCAGTTTATTTCCCCCAGCCAGCATGTGGCTGACGCTTTCAATAGCCTGTACGGTCCAGGGCGTTGCCGGATTATCAATAACGGTATTGATATGGCAACCGAGGCGATTCTGGCGGATTTGCCTCCGGTGCGCGAAACTCAGGGTAAGCCGAAAATCGCGGTGGTAGCGCATGACCTGCGTTACGACGGCAAAACTAACCAGCAACTGGTACGCGAGATGATGGCGCTGGGCGACAAAATCGAACTGCATACCTTTGGTAAGTTCTCGCCGTTCACCGCTGGCAACGTGGTTAATCACGGCTTTGAAACTGACAAGCGCAAGTTGATGAGCGCGCTCAATCAGATGGATGCGCTGGTATTCAGTTCTCGCGTCGATAACTACCCGCTGATTTTGTGTGAGGCGTTATCAATTGGCGTGCCGGTGATTGCCACCCATAGCGACGCGGCGCGTGAAGTGTTGCAAAAATCCGGCGGTAAAACCGTCAGCGAAGAAGAGGTGCTGCAACTGGTCCAGTTAAGCAAACCGGAAATCGCGCAGGCGATATTTGGTACCACGCTGGCTGAGTTCAGCCAACGCAGCCGCGCCGCCTACAGTGGACAACAGATGCTGGAGGAGTATGTCAACTTCTATCAGAATCTGTAGCTACCTGCTGCTGCCGCTGATCTACCTGCTGGTTAACGTCAAAATCGCTCAGCTTGGCGAAAGTTTCCCCATCACCATCGTCACTTTTTTACCTGTCTTGTTACTGCTGTTTTTAGAACGCATCAGCGTTAAAAAATTGATGATTGCCTTAGGGATTGGCGCGGGACTCACGGCGTTTAACTACCTGTTTGGTCAGTCGTTGGATGCCAGTAAATACGTCACTTCAACCATGCTGTTTGTCTATATTGTGATCATTATTGGCATGGTGTGGAGTATTCGCTTTAAAACGATTTCGCCACACAACCATCGCAAGATATTACGTTTCTTTTATCTGGTGGTCGGGCTGGTGGTGGCGCTGGCGGCGGTGGAGATGGCGCAAATTATCCTCACCGGCGGCAGCAGTATTATGGAGTCGATTTCGAAATATCTGATTTACAGCAACAGCTATGTGCTGAATTTCATCAAATTCGGCGGCAAGCGCACGACAGCACTTTATTTCGAACCGGCATTTTTCGCTCTGGCATTAATCTCAATTTGGCTCAGCATCAAACAGTTTGGTATCAAAACGCCTAAAACCGATGCTATGATTCTCGCAGGGATAATATTATCCGGATCGTTTTCAGGGGTTATGACCTTTATCCTGTTTTATTTGCTGGAGTGGGCATTTCAATATCTGAATAAAGAGGCGATTAAGAAAAAGTTACCGTTAGCATTGATTTCTCTGGCTGTATTCCTGGTTGGTGTGGTAATCGCGTTTCCTTATATTTCCACCCGTCTGGGCGATTTAGGTACGGAAGGATCGTCATCGTATTATCGTATTGTCGGTCCGCTGGTGATGGTCGGTTATTCTTTGACCCATATTGACGGTGTAGTCAGATTTGGCTCACTTTATGAATATGTCGCATCATTCGGAATATTTAACGGTGCGGATGTCGGAAAAACCATAGACAATGGTTTGTATCTGCTGATTATTTATTTTTCCTGGTTCGCGGTGTTTTTATCGCTGTGGTACATGGGGAAAGTGATAAAAATGATGATCAACGCTTTTGGTGATAACCGCAATTTTCGCGTGCAATTATATCTTTTTACTCCGGTATCGCTGTTTTTTACCGGTTCGATATTTAGCCCGGAATATGCATTTTTAATCGTCTGTCCGTTTATTTTGCGAAAAGCGTTAAATATACACCCTAAATAATTCGAGTTGCAGGAAGTTGGTGACGCAGCGAATCCCCAGGAGCGTACACGAGTACGTGACTGGGGTGAGCGAGGAAAACCAACGCACATGCAGCTTGAAGTATGACGGGTATTACGAGGTAAAACATGTTGCTTAGCATAATCACTGTCGCGTTTCGTAACCTCGAAGGGATAGTCAAAACACACGCCTCGCTGGCGCATCTGGCGCAGGCGGACGATATCAGCTTCGAATGGATTGTTGTCGATGGCGGTTCCAGTGACGGCACCCGTGAGTACCTGGAAAATCTCAATGGTATCTATAACCTACGCTTTGTCAGCGAGCCAGATAACGGTATCTACGACGCCATGAACAAAGGCATTGCAATGGCACAAGGCAAGTTCGCGTTGTTTCTCAACTCGGGCGATATTTTTCATCAGGATGCCGCATATTTTGTCCGTAAGTTAAAAATGCAAAAAGATAACGTGATGATCACCGGCGATGCGCTGCTGGATTTTGGCGACGGGCATAAAATTAAACGTAGCGCCAAACCGGGTTGGTATATTTATCACAGCCTGCCCGCCAGTCATCAGGCGATATTTTTCCCAGTATCCGGTTTGAAAAAATGGCGTTATGACCTGGAATATAAAGTTTCTTCCGACTACGCGCTGGCAGCCAAAATGTATAAAGCAGGTTATGCATTTAAAAAACTCAATGGCCTGGTGTCTGAATTTTCTATGGGTGGGGTATCAACCACCAATAATATGGAATTGTGTGCTGACGCCAAAAAAGTCCAACGGCAAATATTACATGTGCCTGGCTTCTGGGCAGAATTATCCTGGCATTTACGCCAGCGTACTACCTCAAAGACGAAAGCCTTATATAACAAAAGCTGAATATAAGGGAAAACGATGCAGGATTTAAGTGGATTCTCGGTGCCGAAAGGGTTCCGGGGTGGCAACGCTATTAAAGTGCAATTGTGGTGGGCAGTACAGGCAACATTATTTGCCTGGTCGCCACAAGTATTGTATCGCTGGCGGGCATTTTTATTACGTTTATTCGGCGCAAAAATAGGAAAAAACGTAGTTATTCGGCCGTCAGTAAAAATTACCTATCCGTGGAAATTAACCTTAGGTGATTACGCGTGGGTCGGCGATGACGTCAATTTATATACCCTCGGTGAAATAACCATTGGCGCACATTCGGTGATATCGCAAAAAAGTTATTTATGCACCGGGAGCCACGACCATGCAAGTCAACATTTCACCATTAACGCCACGCCTATTGTGATTGGCGAGAAATGCTGGCTGGCAACCGATGTCTTTGTTGCCCCAGGCGTCACAATCGGCGACGGCACCGTCGTGGGGGCGCGAAGCAGTGTTTTTAAATCGCTTCCGGCAAATGTGGTTTGCCGGGGGAATCCCGCAGTGGTGATACGCGAACGCGTTGAAACTGAATAAATTCAAAAAATACAGAGGAATAAGACATGTCAAAAGTCGCTCTCATCACCGGTGTAACCGGACAAGACGGTTCTTACCTGGCAGAGTTTCTGCTGGAAAAAGGTTACGAGGTGCATGGTATTAAGCGTCGCGCATCGTCATTCAACACCGAGCGCGTGGATCACATTTATCAGGATCCGCACACCTGCAACCCGAAATTCCATCTGCATTATGGCGACCTGAGTGATACCTCCAACCTGACGCGCATTTTGCGTGAAGTGCAGCCGGACGAAGTGTACAACCTGGGCGCAATGAGCCACGTTGCGGTTTCTTTTGAGTCACCGGAATATACTGCAGACGTCGATGCGATGGGTACGCTGCGCCTGCTGGAGGCGATCCGCTTCCTCGGTCTGGAAAAGAAAACCCGTTTCTATCAGGCTTCCACCTCTGAACTGTATGGTCTGGTGCAGGAAATTCCGCAGAAAGAAACCACGCCGTTCTACCCACGCTCTCCGTATGCGGTCGCCAAACTGTATGCCTACTGGATCACCGTTAACTACCGCGAATCCTACGGCATGTACGCCTGTAACGGTATTCTCTTCAACCATGAATCCCCGCGCCGCGGCGAAACCTTCGTTACCCGCAAAATCACCCGCGCAATCGCCAACATCGCCCAGGGGCTGGAGTCGTGCCTGTACCTCGGCAATATGGATTCCCTGCGTGACTGGGGCCATGCCAAAGACTACGTAAAAATGCAGTGGATGATGCTGCAACAGGAACAACCGGAAGATTTTGTTATCGCTACCGGCGTTCAGTACTCCGTACGTCAGTTCGTGGAAATGGCGGCGGCACAGCTGGGCATCAAACTGCGCTTTGAAGGCACGGGCGTTGAAGAGAAGGGCATTGTGGTTTCCGTCACCGGACATGACGCGCCGGGCGTTAAACCGGGTGATGTGATTATCGCCGTTGACCCGCGTTACTTCCGTCCGGCTGAAGTTGAAACGCTGCTCGGCGACCCGACCAAAGCGCACGAAAAACTGGGCTGGAAACCGGAAATCACCCTCAGAGAGATGGTGTCTGAAATGGTGGCTAATGACCTCGAAGCGGCGAAAAAACACTCTCTGCTGAAATCTCACGGCTACGACGTGGCGATCGCGCTGGAGTCATAAGCATGAGTAAACAACGCATTTTTATCGCTGGTCATCGCGGGATGGTCGGTTCTGCCATCAGGCGGCAGCTCGAACAGCGCGGTGATGTGGAACTGGTATTACGCACCCGCGACGAGCTGAACCTGCTGGACAGCCGCGCGGTGCATGATTTCTTTGCCAGCGAACGTATTGACCAGGTCTATCTGGCGGCGGCGAAAGTGGGCGGCATTGTTGCCAACAACACCTATCCGGCGGATTTCATCTATCAGAACATGATAATTGAGAGCAACATCATTCACGCCGCGCATCAGAACGACGTGAACAAACTGCTGTTTCTTGGATCGTCCTGCATCTACCCGAAACTGGCAAAACAGCCGATGGCAGAAAGCGAGTTATTGCAGGGCACGCTGGAGCCGACCAACGAGCCTTACGCCATTGCCAAAATCGCCGGGATCAAACTGTGCGAATCTTACAACCGCCAGTATGGACGCGATTACCGCTCAGTCATGCCGACCAACCTGTATGGCCCGCATGACAACTTCCACCCGAGTAATTCGCATGTGATCCCTGCATTGCTGCGTCGCTTCCACGAGGCGACGGCACAGAATGCACCGGACGTGGTGGTATGGGGCAGCGGTACACCGATGCGTGAATTCCTGCACGTCGATGATATGGCGGCGGCGAGCATTCATGTCATGGAGCTGGCGCATGAAGTCTGGCTGGAGAACACCCAGCCGATGCTGTCGCACATTAACGTCGGCACGGGCGTTGACTGCACTATCCGCGAGCTGGCGCAAACCATCGCCAAAGTGGTGGGTTACAAAGGTCGGGTGGTTTTTGATGCCAGCAAACCGGATGGTACGCCGCGCAAACTGCTGGATGTGACGCGCCTGCATCAGCTTGGCTGGTATCACGAAATCTCACTGGAAGCGGGGCTTGCCAGCACTTACCAGTGGTTCCTTGAGAATCAAGACCGCTTTCGGGGGTAATGATGTTTTTACGTCAGGAAGACTTTGCCACGGTAGTGCGCTCCACTCCGCTTGTCTCTCTCGACTTTATTGTCGAGAACAGTCGCGGCGAGTTTCTGCTTGGCAAAAGAACCAACCGCCCGGCGCAGGGTTACTGGTTTGTGCCGGGAGGGCGCGTGCAGAAAGACGAAACGCTGGAAGCCGCATTTGAGCGGCTGACGATGGCGGAACTGGGGCTGTGTCTGCCGATAACAGCAGGCCAGTTTTACGGTGTCTGGCAGCACTTTTATGACGATAACTTCTCCGGCACGGATTTCACCACTCACTATGTGGTGCTCGGTTTTCGCTTCAGAGTAGCGGAAGAAGAACTGTTACTGCCGGATGAGCAGCATGACGATTACCGCTGGCTGACGCCGGATGCACTGCTCGCCAGTGACAATGTTCACGCTAACAGCCGCGCCTATTTTCTCGCTGAGAAGCGTGCCGGAGTACCCGGATTATGAAAATTCTGGTCTACGGCATTAACTACTCGCCGGAGTTAACTGGCATCGGCAAATACACCGGCGAGATGGTGGAATGGCTGGCGGCACAAGGTCATGAGGTGCGGGTCATTACCGCACCGCCTTACTACCCGCAGTGGCAGGTGGGCGAGAACTATTCCGCCTGGCGCTACAAACGAGAAGAGGGGGCCGCCACGGTGTGGCGCTGCCCGCTGTACGTGCCAAAACAGCCGAGCACCCTGAAACGCCTGTTGCATCTCGGCAGTTTTGCCGTCAGCAGTTTTTTCCCGTTGATGGCGCAACGTCGCTGGAAGCCGGATCGCATTATTGGCGTGGTGCCAACGCTGTTTTGCACGCCGGGAATGCGCCTGCTGGCGAAACTCTCTGGCGCGCGTACCGTGCTGCATATTCAGGATTACGAAGTGGACGCCATGCTGGGGCTGGGCCTTGCCGGAAAAGGCAAAGGCGGCAAAGTGGCACAGCTGGCGACGGCGTTCGAACGTAGCGGACTGCATAACGTCGATAACGTCTCCACGATTTCGCGTTCGATGATGAATAAAGCCATCGAAAAAGGCGTGGCGGCGGAAAACGTCATCTTCTTCCCCAACTGGTCGGAAATCGCCCGTTTTCAGCATGTTGCAGATGCCGATGTTGATGCCCTTCGTAACCAGCTTGGCCTGCCGGATAACAAAAAAATCATTCTTTACTCCGGCAATATTGGTGAAAAGCAGGGGCTGGAAAACGTTATTGAAGCTGCCGATCGTCTGCGCGATGAACCGCTGATTTTTGCCATTGTCGGGCAGGGCGGCGGCAAAGCGCGGCTGGAAAAAATGGCGCAGCAGCGTGGACTGCGCAACATGCAATTTTTCCCGCTGCAATCGTATGACGCTTTACCCGCACTGCTGAAGATGGGCGATTGCCATCTGGTGGTGCAAAAACGCGGCGCGGCAGATGCCGTATTGCCGTCGAAACTGACCAATATTCTGGCAGTAGGCGGTAACGCGGTGATTACTGCTGAAGCCTACACAGAACTGGGGCAGCTTTGCGAAACCTTTCCGGGCATTGCGGTTTGCGTTGAACCGGAATCGGTTGAGGCGCTGGTGGCGGGGATTCGTCAGGCGCTCCTGCTGCCCAAACACAACACGGTGGCACGTGAATATGCCGAACGCACGCTCGATAAAGAGAACGTGTTACGTCAATTTATAAATGATATTCGGGGATAATTATGGCGCAGTCGAAACTCTATCCAGTTGTGATGGCAGGTGGCTCCGGTAGCCGCTTATGGCCGCTTTCCCGCGTACTTTACCCCAAGCAGTTTTTATGCCTGAAAGGTGATCTCACCATGCTGCAAACCACCATCTGCCGCCTGAACGGCGTGGAGTGCGAAAGCCCGGTGGTGATTTGCAATGAGCAGCACCGCTTTATTGTCGCGGAACAGCTGCGTCAACTGAACAAACTCACCGAGAACATTATTCTGGAACCTGCAGGGCGTAACACTGCACCTGCCATTGCGTTGGCGGCGCTGGCGGCAAAACGTCATAGCCCGGAGAGCGACCCGTTAATGCTGGTATTGGCGGCGGATCATGTGATTGCCGATGAAGACGCGTTCCGTGCCGCCGTGCGTAATGCCATGCCATATGCCGAAGCGGGCAAGCTGGTGACCTTCGGCATTGTGCCGGATCTACCTGAAACCGGTTATGGCTATATTCGTCGCGGTGAAGTGTCTGCTGGTGAGCAGGATACGGTGGCCTTTGAAGTGGCGCAGTTTGTCGAAAAACCGAATCTGGAAACCGCCCAGGCCTATGTGGCAAGCGGCGAATATTACTGGAACAGCGGCATGTTCCTGTTCCGCGTCGGACGCTATCTCGAAGAACTGAAAAAATATCGCCCGGATATTCTCGATGCCTGTGAAAAAGCGATGAGCGCCGTCGATCCGGATCTTGATTTTATTCGTGTGGATGAAGAAGCGTTTCTGGCCTGCCCGGAAGAGTCGGTGGATTACGCGGTCATGGAACGTACGGCAGATGCCGTTGTGGTGCCGATGGATGTGGGCTGGAGCGATGTCGGTTCCTGGTCCTCTTTATGGGAGATCAGTGCCCACACCGCCGAGGGCAACGTTTGCCATGGCGATGTGATTAATCACAAAACTGAAAACAGCTATGTGTATGCCGAATCTGGCCTCGTAACCACCGTCGGGGTGAAAGATCTGGTAGTGGTGCAGACCAAAGATGCGGTGCTGATTGCCGACCGTAACGCGGTGCAGGATGTGAAAAAAGTGGTCGAGCAGATCAAAGCCGATGGTCGCCATGAGCATCGGGTACATCGCGAAGTGTATCGTCCGTGGGGCAAATATGACTCTATCGACGCGGGCGACCGCTACCAGGTGAAACGCATCACCGTGAAACCGGGCGAAGGCTTGTCGGTACAGTTGCACCATCACCGCGCGGAACACTGGGTGGTTGTCGCTGGAACGGCAAAAGTCACCATTGACGGTGATATCAAACTGCTTGGTGAAAACGAGTCCATTTATATTCCGCTGGGGGCGACGCACTGCCTGGAAAACCCGGGGAAAATTCCGCTCGATTTAATTGAAGTGCGCTCCGGCTCTTATCTCGAAGAGGATGATGTGGTGCGCTTCGCGGATCGCTACGGACGGGTGTAAACGTCGCATCAGGCGCTGTTTGTCGGATGCGGCGTGAACGCCTTATCCGACCTACGGTTCGGTTTTGTAGGCCTGATAAGACGCGGCAGCGTCGCATCAGGCAATGAATGCGAAACCGCGGTGTAAATAACGACAAAAACAAAATTGGCCGCTTCGGTCAGGGCCAACTATTGCCTGAAAAAGGGTAACGACATGAAAAAATTAACCTGCTTTAAAGCCTATGATATTCGCGGAAAATTAGGCGAAGAACTGAATGAAGATATTGCCTGGCGTATTGGTCGCGCCTATGGCGAATTTCTTAAACCGAAAACCATTGTGTTAGGCGGTGATGTCCGCCTCACCAGCGAAACCTTAAAACTGGCGCTGGCGAAAGGTTTACAGGATGCGGGCGTCGATGTGCTGGATATTGGCATGTCCGGCACCGAAGAGATCTATTTCGCCACGTTCCATCTCGGCGTGGATGGCGGCATTGAAGTTACTGCCAGCCATAACCCGATGGATTACAACGGCATGAAGCTGGTGCGCGAAGGGGCTCGCCCGATCAGCGGTGATACCGGACTGCGCGACGTCCAGCGCCTGGCAGAAGCCAACGACTTTCCTCCCGTCGATGAAACCAAACGCGGTCGCTATCAGCAAATCAACCTGCGTGACGCTTACGTTGATCACCTGTTCGGTTATATCAATGTCAAAAATCTCACGCCGCTCAAGCTGGTGATTAACTCCGGGAATGGCGCAGCGGGTCCGGTGGTGGACGCCATCGAAGCCCGCTTTAAAGCCCTCGGCGCACCCGTGGAATTGATCAAAGTGCACAACACGCCCGACGGCAATTTCCCCAACGGTATTCCTAACCCGCTGCTGCCGGAATGTCGCGACGACACCCGCAATGCGGTCATTAAACACGGCGCGGATATGGGCATTGCCTTTGACGGTGATTTTGACCGCTGCTTCCTGTTTGACGAAAAAGGGCAGTTTATTGAGGGCTACTACATTGTCGGTTTGCTGGCAGAAGCGTTCCTCGAAAAAAATCCCGGCGCGAAGATCATCCACGATCCACGTCTCTCCTGGAACACCGTTGATGTGGTGACGGCCGCAGGCGGCACCCCGGTAATGTCGAAAACCGGACACGCCTTTATTAAAGAACGGATGCGCAAGGAAGACGCCATCTACGGTGGCGAAATGAGCGCACACCATTACTTCCGTGATTTCGCTTACTGCGACAGCGGCATGATCCCGTGGCTGCTGGTCGCCGAACTGGTGTGCCTGAAAGGAAAAACGCTGGGCGAACTGGTGCGCGACCGGATGGCAGCATTTCCGGCAAGCGGTGAGATCAACAGCAAACTGGCGCAACCCGTTGAGGCGATTAACCGCGTCGAACAGCATTTTAGCCGCGAGGCGCTGGCGGTGGATCGCACCGATGGCATCAGCATGACCTTTGCCGACTGGCGCTTTAACCTGCGCACCTCCAACACCGAACCGGTGGTGCGGTTGAATGTGGAATCACGCGGTGATGTGCCGCTGATGGAAGCGCGAACGCGAACTCTGCTGACGTTGCTGAACGAGTAATGTCGGATCTTCCCTTACCCCATTGCGGGTAAGGGGCTAATAACAGGAACAACGATGACAAATCTAAAAAAGCGCGAGCGAGCGAAAACCAATGCATCGTTAATCTCTATGGTGCAACGCTTTTCAGATATCACCATCATGTTTGCCGGACTATGGCTGGTTTGCGAAGTGAGCGGCCTGTCATTCCTCTACATGCACCTGTTGGTGGCGCTGATTACGCTGGTGGTATTCCAGATGCTGGGTGGCATCACCGATTTTTATCGCTCATGGCGCGGTGTTCGGGCAGCGACAGAATTTGCCCTGTTGCTACAAAACTGGACCTTAAGCGTGATTTTCAGCGCCGGACTGGTGGCGTTCAACAATGATTTCGACACGCAACTGAAAATCTGGCTGGCGTGGTATGGGCTGACCAGCATCGGACTGGTGGTTTGCCGTTCGTGTATTCGCATTGGGGCGGGCTGGCTGCGTAATCATGGCTATAACAAGCGCATGGTCGCGGTGGCGGGGGATTTAGCCGCCGGACAAATGCTGATGGAGAGCTTCCGTAATCAGCCGTGGTTAGGGTTTGAAGTGGTGGGTATATACCACGACCCGAAACCGGGCGGCGTTTCTAACGACTGGGCGGGTAACTTGCAACAGCTGGTCGAGGATGCAAAAGCGGGAAAGATTCATAACGTCTATATCGCGATGCAAATGTGCGACGGCGCGCGAGTGAAAAAACTGGTCCATCAATTGGCGGACACCACCTGTTCGGTGCTGCTGATCCCCGATGTCTTTACCTTCAACATTCTCCATTCACGTCTCGAAGAGATGAACGGCGTTCCGGTGGTGCCGCTTTACGATACGCCGCTTTCCGGGGTTAACCGCCTGCTAAAACGTGCGGAAGACATTGTGCTGGCGACGCTTATTCTGCTGCTGATCTCCCCGGTGCTGTGCTGCATTGCGCTGGCGGTGAAACTCAGTTCACCTGGGCCGGTTATTTTCCGCCAGACTCGCTACGGCATGGATGGCAAGCCGATCAAAGTGTGGAAGTTTCGTTCCATGAAAGTGATGGAGAACGACAAAGTGGTGACCCAGGCGACGCAGAACGATCCGCGCGTCACTAAAGTGGGGAACTTTCTGCGCCGCACCTCGCTGGATGAACTGCCGCAGTTTATCAATGTGCTGACCGGCGGGATGTCGATTGTGGGGCCACGTCCACACGCGGTGGCGCATAACGAACAGTATCGACAGCTCATTGAAGGCTACATGCTGCGCCATAAGGTGAAACCGGGCATTACCGGCTGGGCGCAGATTAACGGCTGGCGCGGCGAAACCGACACACTGGAGAAAATGGAAAAACGCGTCGAGTTCGACCTTGAGTACATCCGCGAATGGAGCGTCTGGTTCGATATCAAAATCGTTTTCCTGACGGTATTCAAAGGTTTCGTTAACAAAGCGGCATATTGATATGAGCTTACGTGAAAAAACCATCAGCGGCGCGAAGTGGTCGGCGATTGCTACGGTGATCATCATCGGCCTCGGGCTGGTACAGATGACCGTGCTGGCGCGGATTATTGACAACCACCAGTTCGGCCTGCTTACCGTGTCGCTGGTGATCATCGCGCTGGCAGATACGCTTTCTGACTTCGGTATCGCTAACTCGATTATTCAGCGAAAAGAAATCAGCCACCTGGAACTCACCACGCTGTACTGGCTGAATGTCGGGCTGGGGCTTGTGGTGTGTGTGGCGGTGTTTTTGTTGAGTGATCTCATCGGCGACGTGCTGAATAACCCGGACCTGGCACCGTTGATTAAAACATTGTCGCTGGCGTTTGTGGTGATCCCCCACGGGCAACAGTTCCGCGCGTTGATGCAAAAGGAACTGGAGTTCAACAAAATCGGCATGATCGAAACCAGTGCGGTGCTGGCGGGCTTCACTTTTACTGTGGTTAGCGCCCATTTCTGGCCGCTGGCGATGACTGCGATCCTCGGTTATCTGGTCAATAGTGCGGTAAGAACGCTGCTGTTTGGCTACTTTGGCCGCAAAATTTATCGCCCTGGTCTGCATTTCTCGCTGGCGTCTGTTGCACCGAACTTACGCTTTGGTGCCTGGCTGACGGCGGACAGCATCATCAACTATCTCAATACCAACCTTTCAACGCTGGTGCTGGCGCGTATTCTCGGCGCGGGCGTGGCAGGGGGATACAACCTGGCGTACAACGTGGCCGTTGTGCCGCCGATGAAGCTGAACCCGATCATCACCCGTGTGTTGTTTCCGGCATTCGCCAAAATTCAGGACGATACCGAAAAGCTGCGCGTTAACTTCTACAAGCTGTTGTCGGTAGTGGGGATTATCAACTTTCCGGCGCTGCTCGGGCTGATGGTGGTGTCGAATAACTTTGTACCGCTGGTCTTTGGTGAGAAGTGGAACAGCATTATTCCGGTGCTGCAATTGCTGTGTGTGGTGGGTCTGCTGCGTTCGGTGGGTAACCCGATTGGTTCGCTGCTGATGGCGAAAGCGCGGGTCGATATCAGCTTTAAATTCAACGTATTCAAAACATTTCTGTTTATTCCGGCGATTGTTATTGGTGGGCAGATGGCGGGCGCAATCGGCGTCACGATCGGTTTCCTGCTGGTGCAGATTATCAACACCATTCTGAGTTACTTCGTGATGATTAAACCGGTTCTTGGTTCCAGTTATCGCCAGTACATCCTGAGTTTATGGCTGCCGTTTTATCTCTCGCTGCCGACGCTGGGGGTCAGTTATGCGCTGGGCATTGTGCTGAAAGGGCAACTGGCGCTGGGGATGCTGCTGGTGGTGCAAATAGCCGCAGGCGTGCTGGCGTTTGTGGTGATGATTGTGCTGTCGCGCCATCCGTTGGTGGTGGAAGTGAAGCGTCAGTTTTGTCGCAGCGAAAAAATGAAAATGCTTTTACGGGCGGGGTGAGTTGTTGTTTTCGGTTCCGGCAACGGTTGCCGGGTGCAGCGTAAAACGCCTTATCCATCCTACGGTTCTGTGCTCGGGACCTGTAGGCCTGATAAGACGCGTCAGCGTCGCATCAGGCACTGAATGCCGGATGCGGCGTGAACGCCTTATCCGGCCTACGGTTCTGTGCTCGGGTCTTGTAGGCCTGATAAGACGCGCCAGCGTCGCATCAGGCAAAAAACGGCAACGAACACAACAAACACAGCCTCACCTGGCATCAAATTTATGAGGAAAAAATGAAATTACTTATTCTGGGCAACCACACTTGCGGCAATCGTGGCGACAGCGCCATCTTGCGCGGCTTACTTGATGCCATCAACATCCTCAATCCACACGCCGAAGTGGACGTGATGAGCCGCTATCCGGTCAGTTCTTCCTGGCTGCTCAACCGCCCGGTAATGGGTGATCCGCTGTTCCTGCAAATGAAACAACACAACAGCGCGGCGGGCGTTGTCGGGCGCGTTAAAAAAGTCCTCCGTCGCCGCTATCAACACCAGGTACTGCTCTCGCGCGTCACCGACACTGGCAAGCTGCGTAATATCGCCATCGCCCAGGGATTCACCGACTTCGTGCGCCTGCTGTCAGGTTACGACGCCATTATCCAGGTCGGCGGATCGTTTTTTGTCGATCTCTATGGCGTGCCGCAGTTTGAACATGCACTTTGCACGTTTATGGCGAAAAAGCCGCTGTTTATGATTGGTCACAGTGTTGGCCCGTTCCAGGATGAGCAATTTAACCAACTGGCGAACTACGTTTTTGGTCACTGTGACGCGCTGATCCTGCGCGAATCGGTCAGCCTTGATTTGATGAAACGCAGCAATATCACTACCGCAAAAGTTGAACATGGCGTCGATACCGCGTGGCTGGTCGATCATCACACAGAAGACTTCACCGCCAGCTATGCTGTTCAACACTGGCTGGATGTTGCCGCACAACAGAAAGCGGTGGCAATTACCCTGCGCGAACTGGCACCGTTCGACAAACGTCTCGGCACCACTCAACAAGCGTATGAAAAAGCCTTTGCCGGGGTGGTCAATCGCATTCTCGATGAAGGGTATCAGGTGATTGCGCTCTCCACCTGTACGGGTATCGACAGCTATAACAAAGACGACCGCATGGTGGCGCTCAACCTGCGCCAGCACATCAGCGATCCTGCCCGTTACCACGTAGTGATGGATGAACTCAACGATCTGGAAATGGGCAAAATTCTGGGGGCCTGTGAACTCACCGTCGGCACGCGCCTGCACTCAGCCATTATCTCGATGAATTTCTCCACTCCGGCGATTGCCATCAACTACGAACATAAATCCGCCGGGATCATGCAACAACTGGGGCTACCAGAGATGGCAATTGATATCCGTCATTTATTAGACGGCAGCCTGCAAGCGATGGTTGCGGATACCTTAGGCCAGCTTCCGGCGCTGAACGCACGACTTAACGAAGCTGTCAGTCGCGAACGTCAGACGGGAATGCAGATGGTGCAATCTGTGCTTGAACGCATCGGGGAGGTGAAATGAAGGTCGGCTTCTTTTTACTGAAATTTCCGTTGTCGTCGGAAACCTTCGTTCTTAACCAAATCACTGCGTTTATTGATATGGGATTTGAGGTGGAGATTATCGCGCTGCAAAAAGGCGACACACAAAACACCCACGCGGCATGGATGAAATACAACCTTGCTGCCAGAACCCGCTGGTTACAGGACGAACCTACGGGCAAAGTGGCGAAACTGCGCCACCGCGCCAGCCAGACCTTACGCGGCATTCATCGTAAAAATACCTGGCAGGCGCTCAACCTCAAACGCTATGGTGCTGAGTCGCGGAACCTGATTTTGTCTGCCATTTGCGGTCAGGTCGCAACACCATTTCATGCCGATGTCTTTATCGCTCATTTTGGCCCTGCGGGGGTAACCGCAGCAAAACTACGCGAACTGGGTGTCATTCGCGGCAAAATTGCCACCATCTTCCACGGTATTGATATCTCCAGTCGGGAAGTGCTCAACCACTACACTCCCGAATATCAACAACTGTTTCGCCGTGGCGACCTGATGTTACCGATAAGCGATCTGTGGGCCGGAAGGCTGCAAAAAATGGGCTGCCCGAGGGAAAAAATCGCCGTATCGCGCATGGGCGTGGACATGACGCGTTTTAGCCCGCGTCCGGTGAAAGCGCCCGCAACGCCGCTGGAAATCATCTCCGTCGCACGCTTAACCGAGAAAAAAGGCCTGCATGTGGCGATTGAAGCCTGCCGGCAGTTGAAAGAGCAGGGCGTGGCATTTCGCTATCGCATCCTCGGCATTGGCCCGTGGGAACGACGCCTGCGCACGCTCATCGAACAATATCAACTGGAAGATGTGGTGGAGATGCCGGGCTTTAAACCGAGCCATGAAGTGAAAGCGATGCTCGACGATGCGGATGTCTTCCTCTTGCCATCGGTTACAGGTGCGGACGGCGATATGGAAGGCATTCCGGTGGCGCTGATGGAAGCGATGGCGGTCGGCATTCCGGTTGTTTCTACTCTACATAGCGGAATACCGGAACTGGTGGAGGCCGATAAATCCGGCTGGCTGGTGCCTGAGAACGATGCTCGCGCACTGGCACAACGTCTGGCGGCGTTTAGTCAACTGGACACCGACGAACTGGCTCCGGTCGTCAAACGTGCGCGCGAAAAAGTCGAACACGATTTTAACCAGCAGGTGATTAATCGAGAACTCGCCAGCTTGCTGCAGGCTTTATAGAGGAGAACGTATGCCATTTAAAACACTCTCCCGACGCACCTTCCTGACGGCAAGCTCGGCGCTTGCCTTCCTCCATACCCCTTTCGCTCGCGCACTTCCCGCCCGACAAAGCGTTAACATTAACGACTACAACCCACACGACTGGATCGCCTCATTTAAACAAGCCTTCAGCGAAGGGCATACGGTCGTCGTGCCTGCCGGATTGGTTTGTGACAATATCAACACCGGCATCTTCATTCCTCCTGGCAAAATGTTACACATCCTTGGAAGCCTGCGCGGCAACGGCAGAGGGCGATTTGTCTTACAGGACGGCAGCCAGGTGACAGGGGAGGAGGGCGGCAGTATGCATAACATCACCCTGGATGTGCGCGGCTCTGACTGCACCATCAAAGGTCTGGCGATGAGCGGCTTTGGCCCGGTAACGCAGATTTATATCGGCGGCAAAAACAAACGGGTCATGCGCAACCTGACCATCGATAACCTCACTGTCAGCCACGCTAATTACGCCATCTTACGCCAGGGATTTCATAATCAGATTATCGGTGCCAACATCACCAACTGTAAGTTCAGCGACTTACAGGGCGACGCCATCGAATGGAACGTGGCGATTAACGACAGTGATATTTTGATATCTGACCATGTCATCGAGCGCATCAACTGTACCAACGGCAAAATCAACTGGGGAATCGGCATAGGCCTTGCAGGAAGCACTTACGATAATAATTACCCGGAAGACCAGGCAGTGAAAAACTTTGTCGTGGCGAATATCACGGGATCGGATTGTCGGCAGTTGATCCATGTTGAAAATGGCAAACATTTTGTTATCCGTAATATCAAAGCCCGCAATATCACGCCGGATTTCAGTAAGAAAGCAGGCATTGATAACGCGACAGTTGCTATTTACGGTTGTGACAATTTCGTGATTGATAATATTGAAATGATTAATAGCGCCGGGATGTTAATCGGCTATGGGGTAATTAAAGGCAAATATCTCTCAATACCGCAAAATTTCCGAGTGAATAATATTCAAATGGATAACACCCATCTTGCTTACAAATTGCGCGGTATCCAAATCTCCGCTGGGAATGCCGTCTCCTTTGTGGCGCTGACTAACATTGAGATGAAGCGTGCCTCGCTGGAGTTACACAACAAGCCGCAACATCTTTTTATGCGCAATATCAATGTGATGCAGGAATCCTCTGTTGGACCAGCATTGAGCATGAACTTCGACATGCGCAAAGACGTTCGCGGCGTCTTTATGGCGAAAAAAGAAACACTGCTGTCACTTGCAAATGTTCATGCGGTGAATGAGAAAGGACAAAGCTCCGTCGATATCGACAGGATTAATCACCATATTGTTAATGTGGAAAAGATTAACTTTAGATTGCCGGAACGGGGGGAGTAGATTTGCGACCATTCATAAACTTACTGGATATAATGTTCTAAAAGATTATAATCCTCACACTAACTGTTAAAGCTGGGGCTGGGCAGCATTGACTACTCAGGGAAGGTACTCATCTTTATCTTGTGTTTCTTACGTAACAACCAGACTAAAGTGATTTATGAACGATAACGTTTTGCTCATAGGAGCTTCCGGATTCGTAGGAACCCGACTACTTGAAACGGCAATTGCTGACTTTAATATCAAGAACCTGGACAAACAGCAGAGCCACTTTTATCCAGAAATCACACAGATTGGTGATGTTCGTGATCAACAGGCACTCGACCAGGCGTTAGCCGGTTTTGACACTGTTGTACTACTGGCAGCGGAACACCGCGATGACGTCAGCCCTACTTCTCTCTATTATGATGTCAACGTTCAGGGTACCCGCAATGTGCTGGCGGCCATGGAAAAAAATGGCGTTAAAAATATCATCTTTACCAGTTCCGTTGCTGTTTATGGTTTGAACAAACACAACCCTGACGAAAACCATCCACACGATCCTTTCAACCACTACGGCAAAAGTAAGTGGCAGGCAGAGGAAGTGCTGCGTGAATGGTATAACAAAGCACCAACAGAACGTTCATTAACCATCATCCGTCCTACCGTTATCTTCGGTGAACGCAACCGCGGTAACGTCTATAACTTGCTGAAACAGATCGCTGGCGGCAAGTTTATGATGGTGGGCGCAGGGACTAACTATAAGTCCATGGCTTATGTTGGAAACATTGTTGAGTTTATCAAGTACAAACTGAAGAATGTTGCCGCAGGTTATGAGGTTTATAACTACGTTGATAAGCCAGACCTGAACATGAACCAGTTGGTTGCTGAAGTTGAACATAGCCTGAACAAAAAGATCCCTTCTATGCACTTGCCTTACCCACTAGGAATGCTGGGTGGATATTGTTTTGATATCCTGAGCAAAATTACGGGCAAAAAATACGCTGTCAGCTCAGTGCGCGTGAAAAAATTCTGCGCAACAACACAGTTTGACGCAACGAAAGTGCATTCTTCAGGTTTTGTGGCACCGTATACGCTGTCGCAAGGTCTGGATCGAACTCTGCAGTATGAATTCGTTCATGCCAAAAAAGACGACATAACGTTTGTTTCTGAGTAATGCAGACAAGTCAGAGAAAAAAGGACCAGGTTGGACTACGATTATTCGGAAAGAGGTACTGATTAAATTATCAGTATGCGGAATTCCGAGTAATCCGAGTAACCCAGATGCTGATGGTGTGTAGTGTTATCCTAAGGTTTAAGCAAAGTTATGCGGAACTAAGCTTTGGTATATAGCCATAACGTTTGGCTAACCTATGGCAATAATTTACGCACTATCAGCCACTTAGAGGTAGGAAAAGAATGACGAATTTAAAAGCAGTTATACCGGTAGCAGGTCTTGGGATGCATATGTTGCCTGCCACTAAGGCGATTCCCAAAGAGATGCTACCGATCGTCGACAAGCCAATGATTCAGTACATTGTTGACGAGATTGTGGCTGCAGGGATCAAAGAAATCCTCCTGGTAACTCACGCGTCCAAGAACGCGGTCGAAAACCACTTCGACACCTCTTATGAATTAGAATCTCTCCTTGAACAGCGCGTGAAGCGTCAACTGCTGGCGGAAGTGCAGTCTATCTGTCCGCCTGGCGTGACCATTATGAACGTGCGTCAGGGCGAACCTTTAGGTTTAGGCCACTCCATTTTATGTGCACGACCCGCCATTGGCGACAACCCATTTGTCGTGGTACTGCCAGACGTAGTGATCGACGACGCCAGCGCCGACCCGCTGCGCTACAACCTTGCTGCCATGATTGCGCGCTTCAATGAAACGGGCCGTAGCCAGGTGCTGGCAAAGCGTATGCCGGGTGACCTCTCTGAATACTCCGTCATTCAGACCAAAGAACCGCTGGACCGTGAAGGCAAAGTCAGCCGCATTGTTGAATTCATCGAAAAACCGGATCAGCCACAAACGCTGGACTCAGACATCATGGCCGTAGGTCGTTATGTGCTTTCTGCCGATATTTGGCCGGAACTTGAACGCACGCAGCCAGGGGCATGGGGACGTATTCAGCTGACAGATGCCATCGCTGAGCTGGCGAAAAAACAATCTGTTGATGCAATGCTGATGACTGGTGACAGCTACGACTGCGGTAAAAAAATGGGCTATATGCAAGCGTTCGTGAAGTATGGACTACGCAACCTCAAAGAAGGGGCGAAGTTCCGTAAAGGTATTGAGAAGCTGTTAAGCGAATATTGAAAATCTGACCGAATGTAACGGTTGATAAGAAAATTATAACGGCGGTGAAGATTCGTGGCGAAAGTAATTTGTTGCGAATATTCCTGCCGTTATTTTATATAAACAATTAGAATAACAACGAGTTAGCAATAGGATTTTAGTCAAAGTTTTCCAGGATTTTCCTTGTTTCCAGAGCAGATTGGTAAGACAATTAGCGACTGAATCTTATGAATTACTTTGGCTGGTGCCAGAGTTGACAAAGACATGTAGAATAAAAAGTGCACTGGTAGCTTTAAGCCAGGGGCGGTAGCGTGTCAAATATATATTTTATTATTGAGTGGCTTACATATATGGATGATTCGGTTTCTGTCGTTATACCTTATTACAATGATTCCCCTCGTATTGAAAAGTGTTTGGATAGTATATGTTCACAAACCAGACAAGCTATTGAAGTTATAATAGTTGATGATTGTTCAAAAGATAGTGCATTACTACTAAAAATCATTGATAAATTTAAAAATAAAATAAATATACGATATTTGAGAAATGATGAAAATAAAAATGGGGCATATTCCAGAAACGTAGGGATGAGAGAAGCAAGGGGAGGAATTGTTGCTTTTCTCGATGCTGACGACTATTGGGCCACAGATCATCTCGAGGAAAGTGTAAATGCTTTGTTGTTAAATGGGGTGGAATTTGTTTTTTCAAATGTAATAGAGGTTGATTGTTGTGGTTGTGAGAGTCGAAGAAAAGTTACTAATCCCCAATATTTGGATAATAAATACGATATAATACTGCTTTCTCCTCCTCAAACTAATTCATTCCTATTTAGGAAAAAAATATTTGACACTAAAGAGATTTTTTTTGATGAAAACTTACGTAGACATCAAGATTATCAATTTCTTACTTTAATATTAGAAAAAAATATTTCATATCAATATATTGATAAATATACTTCATATTATGTGCAATCACATCGTCCTCATACTGAAAGAATGGATTATAAATCTGTTTTTTTATTTTGGGAAAAATATAATTCTTATGTTTCTGGGAGGTTACTAAAAAAATTTATTACCGGTTTAGTTCTTGAGGTGGTTCTTGTGTATGGGAAAAATAAAGCAAAGAGTTTTATTGATTCGCATGAACTTGTCAAGATAAACGCATCGAAACTATTTCTTTATCTTGTGTTAAAAACAAATTTTGGTGTTAATGCTAATAGAGTGATTTATCCTTTTTTTTATTATATTTTATTCAGCCCCAAAAGCATATTAAAAAAGATATCACAAAGGATTAATAGAAAGTTGGTACATAATGCGTAATAAGATATCTATAGTTACTACAAATATTACTAATAATGGTGGTACTGAGCGAGTAATAGCAAATGTTGCTAATTCTCTTTCAGAAATTTATGATATTCGTATTTATAGCCTATCTACTACTGAAGGCGAATGTTTTTATCCACTAAACGAATGTATACATATAAAACATATGGGGATGATGTGTTATGAGCATGAAAAATCAGTTTTAAAAAAAACAATCAAAAAGTTAATAAATATTTTCTATTCAATAAATGAATTTAAAAACATAAAGTCAAATTATATAATTGGAGTCAACAAGAACATAAATATACTTCTAGTTCTATCGTTTTTGTTAAATTACAAAAGAAAGAGAGATTATAAATTGATCGGGTGGGAACATTTTGCACATAATGCTCCTATGTCACTATTTACCAGAATTTTACGTGACCTATTATATAAATACCTAGATGATTTAATTGTTCTAACTAAATTTGATGAGGAGTATTATAAAGCTAAGAAAATAAAAACAACTGTGATTGAAAATGCGTATACAGCAATGGATGTAGATAATCTCAAGACTGTTAGTAAAGGAAATATTATTCTATCAATTGGAAGACATACATCTCAAAAGCGGTTTGATAAGTTGTTATATATCTGGAAAGAAATAGTTAAAAAAAACGATAGATTAAAACTGCGGATTGTTGGGGATGGTCCTCTATTGGATGAGAACAAAAAATTAGCCCAAAAATTGAATCTGTCCGACTCAGTAGTATTTGCTCCGCCAACTAAAAAAATTAATGAGGAATATCAAAATGCATCTTTATTTTTAATGACATCTGACTATGAAGCATTTCCAATGGTTTTGTTAGAAGCTTTGAAAAATGGTCTTCCTTGCATTGCATTTGACTGTGATACTGGACCTAGAGATATTATTGTTAATGGAGTTGATGGATTTGTTATACCATTAAATGATAGTTTGAAATTTGTAGAAAAAACAACAGATGTCATGAATAATGAAAACTTAAGATACCAACTAAGCTCGAATGCAAAGGCTAATGTCGAAAGGTTTAATGAAGAACATATTTCAAAAAAATGGTTGATTAAGTTAAAACAATTGCAATAATATCGACGTTGAAATCAAGGTATAAGATGATTATAATAACATCATTCATGGTTCTGTTGTTTTTATTTACAGATAATTTAAAATTAAAAAACTTCAGAATAATATTATTTTATTTTTTTTCGCTTTGTTTCAGTGTGTTAGTTTATTTTAGACCTGAATACATGTTAAATACTGATTACAAAGAGTATTATAACTATTTTAAATGGATTAATTTTGATAATGTTTATAACTTATCGGACGCAATTGGTTTTGAATATGGCTTCGGCTATATAGTTACGTTAATAAAATATTTTTTTGAATCTGAACGTGCTTGTTTTTCAGGTATTGCTTTTTTATCGGTGTTTATTAGTTATAAAGCTATATTAAGATTAAACCCAAAAACGACCGCATTTTCTTTTTCATTATTCTTATTATCATTTTGTGTTTATATTTTTTTAGGCCAAATAAGACAAGGCATTTCACTTTCGTTAGGCTTACTGGCTATATCTTATTTGTTGGAGGATAAGCGAAAACAGTTTTTATTAACCGTTATCATAGCTTCAAGCATTCATGTGACGGCCCTAATACTAATACTAGCTCCATTCGTTAAATATTTTAGGATAAAGTATATTTTTTATTCCTTACTAATATCGTTTACTTTTGTTTTTATAGATGTAATAAAGCCACTAATTATAACTTTAGTGCAGTTTATTCCGTTTGGTAGTTTTATAACCGGAAAAATAATAGCTTATGGAAATAGCGAATTTTCAACCAAAGTGGGTTTTTCTTTTATTCAAGTGTATTATGTTTTACTTTCTACAGTTTTATATATCCTAGTGCAAAAATATGAATATAAAAATAATCATATCCTCATATTATGTAAGATTTTTATGGTCGGAGTGATTCTTAATTTTACATTTAATTCATTTTCTGTTTTACTTAGACTTACTTATTACTATTTAGCATTAGATTGCATTTTGTTAGGCTATCTCTTGAATATGGCAAAAAATGGATATACGAAAATATTAATATATTGCCCAACACTAATGCTATTTATATTAAGGTTTTATATGCAATGGAGCGAACATATCAATGGTTGAACATTGTAGTAAAAATAAAAAAATACTCGTTGATTGTAGAATGATTAATGCCTCTGGAATAGGTGTTTATACTCGTGAAATTATCAAAGAGTTAAAAAAATATAGATACTTGCAGATCGAATTATTGCTTCAAGAAGAACAACATTTACCAGTTGATGTTGAAGATATAGGATTTAAAATCCACTATATAAATTTTTCTCGCTATAGTATTAAAAACATCTGTGGTATTAAGCATTTGCTGAATGGCTTTGATGTCTATTTTATGCCATCATTATCTATACCACCTCTATTAAAAAAAGGCTGTTTGACAATCACAACAGTACATGATTTGTGTCCTGTGGCATTACGGAAATTATTTGGATTCAAAAAAGCTGTAGCTTATTGGGCTTTGCTATTAATACAACTTGTTTGTTCTAATAAGATAATCTCCATTTCAAGATTCACTGCTAAAGAAATAAATAAGTATTACTTAGGTTTATTTAAAAGTAAATTATATGTCATTGGCAATGGTATAAGAAATATTTTTAATTTGAAATTAAATAGTGAAACAGAAATTTCCCGGGAAGAATATGGTATTTGCGTAGGCAATATTAAACCTCATAAAAATGTTGTACCACTAATTGATTATCTTAAGACAAACAAAATTAACAAAAAAATATATTTTATAGGTGAAATAAATGGGTTTTCAACGAAAGTAAATAAAAGTCTGCTTAACGATTTGCCTGAAAATATAGTTTTTACAGGAAAAGTAAGTGATCAAGAATTACATAATTATTACCGTAACGCCAGTTTTTTTATATTCCCCTCATTATACGAAGGCTTTGGTTTGCCTTTGCTGGAGGCTATGAATTATAGGTTGCCTATTTTTGCATCAAATATTGATGTATTTAAGGAAGTTGCTGGTGAAACAATTAATTATTTTGATCCATATACATTTGATGATCTTGCAGATAGAATTAACAAATTAAAAAAGAACAAGAAATCTATTGAATCTTATGCAAGAGTTTTGCAGTTATATAGTTGGGATAATAATGTTGCAAGTCTATTAAGGATTATCAATGAAGAAAATATTGCTCGTAAATAAATACTATCATCCAGACATTGGTGGCGTAGAAACTGTTGTACAACAGCATGCTCAATTATTGAAGGATGAATATAGTGTAACAGTGTTGTGTATTAGCAAAGAATTCTCATGGTATACAAAAAATGAATTCATTAATGGGGTTAAAGTAATACGCTGTTCTTCATTGGGAACTTATTTTTCTATGCCGCTATCAATTACTTTTTTTTTGCATTACTTCATTAATTATTTAAAATCAGACGTGATTATTAATCACGTTCCGTTTCCATTAATGGATTTAGCATTTTTTATCATTGATAGATTAGTCAAAAGAAAAAATATATTATTTTGGCACAGTGATATAGTAAAGCAAAAAGCATTAAAAAAAATATTACGTCCGTTCATTATAAATACTATTAATCGAAGCACTCAGATTTTAACTACATCTCCAAATCTCAAAGCTAATTCAGAAGACATCGGTGAATATGAGAAAAAAACAGATGTGTTGCCATTATTTATTAATTCAAATGTTATAAATGGTTATATTAAAAATTTAAACGCAGAAAAAAAATATGACTTTATATTCTTTGGAAGATTATGTTATTATAAAGGAGTTGATGTTCTTTTAGATGCAGTAAAGATTTTGAAAAATAAAGGAGCTGAACCTAAAATTTTTATGGCAGGTGATGGTGATTTAGTTACTTATATCGAAAATGAAATTATTGAAAATAAAATTAAAAATATAACTTTTATAAAACGGTTTTTAACAGAGGAGGAAAAATATCATTATCTTTCAATTTCAAAATGTTTTCTTTTCCCATCCGTTGCTGCATCCGAAGCATTTGGTATCACTCAGCTTGAGGCAATGTCTCTTGGGCTTCCTGTAATAAACACAAACCTTAATACTGGCGTTCCTTTTGTCAGTTTAAATGGAGTTACGGGGATAACAGTAACTGCTGGGAATCCTGATGATTTAGCTAATGCAATGCTGTCTTTGTTGCGCGATGATGAAAAATATGAATCGTTCAAGACAAATTGTAAAGTTAGGGTTTCAGAGTTGTTTGAGGAAAATGTTGTGAAAAATAAACTATTCAAAGTCATTGAAGAATTAAACTGAGAAGTTGAATTTTCACTCATACTATATTCATTGATTATTCGTATTTATAAACTTAACTTTCGTATTTATAAACTTAACTTATGTCAAATAATATTATCTGTCCTGTGATTATGGCTGGTGGTTCTGGTAGCCGTCTATGGCCTCTTTCTCGTCTTTTTTATCCAAAGCAATTTCTAAAATTAGTAGATGATTCAAGTATGCTACAAGAAACAATTAGTCGCCTTGGAGATCTTCCTTGTAGCTTACCTGTTGTTATATGTAATGAACAGCATAGATTTATTGTTGCTGAACAGCTTCGAATGATTAATAAGTTAACGAATAACATTATATTAGAACCTGTAGGGCGTAATACAGCCCCAGCAATAGCTTTAGCAGCAATGATCTCTGAGTCTTTTTCTTCTTCAGAAGATCCCTTACTTTTAGTATTAGCTGCTGATCATGATATTAAAAATCATAAATCGTTTCGCGATGCTGTAAGGAAAGCTATTCCTTTTGCAGAACAAGGTAAATTAGTTACTTTTGGTATTGTTCCAAGTATGGCTGAAACAGGATATGGCTATATTAAGCGTGGGCATGAAATTTCTTTGGAAAATGATGAAGTCGCGTATACTGTTTCGAAGTTTTATGAAAAACCTAATATAAGTGATGCCCAAAAATTCCTCGCTTCTGGAGAATTTTATTGGAATAGTGGTATGTTTTTATTTAGAGCTTCTCGTTATTTGAGTGAGTTAAATAAATTTAGACCAGATATATACTTAGCATGCGCATCTTCTACTAAAAATATAAATACCGATCTTGATTTTATTCGTGTTGATGAAAATTCATTTTCTAACTGCCCAGATGAATCCATAGACTATGCAGTCATGGAACAAACTGCTGATGCAGTGGTTGTTCCTATGAATGCAGGTTGGAGTGATGTTGGATCATGGTCTTCCCTATGGGAGATTAGTAAAAAAAATGAACAAGGGAATGTTAATCATGGTGATGTTATTAATCACAATACTGAGAATAGTTATGTCTATGCCGAGTCTGGTTTGGTGACTACCATTGGGGTAAAAGACTTGGTTGTTGTACAAACCAAAGATGCCGTTCTTGTTGCAGATCGCAATTCGGTGCAGGATGTGAAAAAAGTAGTGGAGCAGATTAAAGCCCATGGTCGTTCTGAACATCAGATGCATAGAGAAGTTTATCGTCCATGGGGTAAATATGACTCTATCGACGCAGGCGAGCGCTACCAGGTTAAACACATAACCGTGAAACCGGGCGAGGGGTTGTCAGTACAGATGCATTACCACCGTTCGGAACACTGGGTTGTGGTAGCGGGAACGGCAAAAGTCACTATTGATGGGGTTATCAAACTTCTTGGGGAAAACGAGTCCCTCTATATTCCGCAAGGGGCGAAGCATTGCCTGGAAAACCCGGGGAAAATACCGCTTGAGTTAATAGAAGTTCGCTCCGGTTCTTATCTCGAAGAGGATGATGTGGTGCGTTTTGCAGATCGCTATGGAAGAGTCTAGTTTTGTACAACTTTCATTTTTCCTAATAATTGTCGATCTGAAATAATTCTTCCCTGTTCATGTAAATTATTTGAATACCACTCTAATTTGAGTGTTGAAAATGAGTGTTGAAAATGAAAAATTTATCCTGCTTTAAAGCCTATGATATTCGCGGAAAATTAGGCGAAGAACTGAATGAAGATATTGCCTGGCGTATTGGTCGCGCCTATGGCGAATTTCTTAAACCGAAAACCATTGTGTTAGGCGGTGATGTCCGCCTCACCAGCGAAACCTTAAAACTGGCGCTGGCGAAAGGTTTACAGGATGCGGGCGTCGATGTGCTGGATATTGGCATGTCCGGCACCGAAGAGATCTATTTCGCCACGTTCCATCTCGGCGTGGATGGCGGCATTGAAGTTACTGCCAGCCATAACCCGATGGATTACAACGGCATGAAGCTGGTGCGCGAAGGGGCTCGCCCGATCAGCGGTGATACCGGACTGCGCGACGTCCAGCGCCTGGCAGAAGCCAACGACTTTCCTCCCGTCGATGAAACCAAACGCGGTCGCTATCAGCAAATCAACCTGCGTGACGCTTACGTTGATCACCTGTTCGGTTATATCAATGTCAAAAATCTCACGCCGCTCAAGCTGGTGATTAACTCCGGGAATGGCGCAGCGGGTCCGGTGGTGGACGCCATCGAAGCCCGCTTTAAAGCCCTCGGCGCACCCGTGGAATTGATCAAAGTGCACAACACGCCCGACGGCAATTTCCCCAACGGTATTCCTAACCCGCTGCTGCCGGAATGTCGCGACGACACCCGCAATGCGGTCATTAAACACGGCGCGGATATGGGCATTGCCTTTGACGGTGATTTTGACCGCTGCTTCCTGTTTGACGAAAAAGGGCAGTTTATTGAGGGCTACTACATTGTCGGTTTGCTGGCAGAAGCGTTCCTCGAAAAAAATCCCGGCGCGAAGATCATCCACGATCCACGTCTCTCCTGGAACACCGTTGATGTGGTGACGGCCGCAGGCGGCACCCCGGTAATGTCGAAAACCGGACACGCCTTTATTAAAGAACGGATGCGCAAGGAAGACGCCATCTACGGTGGCGAAATGAGCGCACACCATTACTTCCGTGATTTCGCTTACTGCGACAGCGGCATGATCCCGTGGCTGCTGGTCGCCGAACTGGTGTGCCTGAAAGGAAAAACGCTGGGCGAACTGGTGCGCGACCGGATGGCAGCATTTCCGGCAAGCGGTGAGATCAACAGCAAACTGGCGCAACCCGTTGAGGCGATTAACCGCGTCGAACAGCATTTTAGCCGCGAGGCGCTGGCGGTGGATCGCACCGATGGCATCAGCATGACCTTTGCCGACTGGCGCTTTAACCTGCGCTCCTCTAACACCGAACCGGTGGTACGCCTGAATGTAGAATCAAAAAGCGATGCAAAATTGATGCAATTAAAAACACAAGAGATTCTGACTATAATGAATAATATTTGATGAAGTAAAATGATAATATAAATAAGTCTGTGTTGTCATTAGGAAAATACTTTTTCTATTATGCAAAATTTGTTTATAAATGGATTAAAGATATTCTATTTTTATGTCTTAATTTATACCCCTAAGGTGAAGAGAAATAATGCAAAGGATGTTAAAAAATATAAACATACAGGGAAAGAACGTTGTATGCCTTAGATATAAAGATACGAAACTGAACGTATTGCATGTAATAAGCATCAGTTTGTGAGATGGTGGCAGGTCCACCGGGATCTGCTTTCAGAAGTCGCTGAAACGTCTAAGTAAAGATTACGTGATGTTGCTTTTTTGTACTAAGCAATTCGCATTTTATGTTCAATAATTGAGATATTCCTCATTACCTAAAGCTCTTTTTCATTGCTTATACCTGCCAAATACTCCTTACATAATTAAGGAGAACAAAATGGAACTTAAAAAATTGATAGCACATATCTCTATTATCCCCGATTACAGACAAGGCAGGGAAGCGGAGAATAAATTGTCAATATACTACTTTATGCTATTTGTGCCGTCATTTCTGGTGCAGAACGCTGGGAAAACATAGAGGCTTTTGGTGAAAAACTTCTCAATTTTTTGAATCAAAATGGCGATTTTGAAAATGGTATTACTGTTCATGATAGCATTGCCAGATTAGTATCCTGCATTAGTCCTGCAAAATTTTACGCGTGATTTATTAACTGGATGCGAGATTGCCATTCCTTAAGTGATAAAGACGTCATTTCTATTGATGAAAAAACGCTCTGCAACTCTTATGACGAGATTCGCCGCAGGGGAGCGATTCATTTCATTAGTTCGTTCTTAATAATGGACTGTCTGGTCCTCGGACAGATCAGGACTGAGGAGAAATCCAATGAGATTACAGCTATTCCTGAACTTATTAACATGTTGGATATTAAAGGGCAAATTCTCACAACAGATATGATAGGCTGCCAGAAAGATATTGCAGAGAAGATACATAAATATGGAGGTGATTATTTATTCGCTATAAAAGGGAATCAGGGGCGGCTTCAGGGAAAGATCATCAGAAGTTCACTTTTTGTACTAAATAATTCGCATTTTATGTTTAAAAATTGAGATATTCCTCATTA
>ERZ791808.176-NODE-176-length-85714-cov-5.492091_pt1 | contig 85714 bp, 92 predicted proteins | sample MGYA00510305_ERZ791808 | MGnify/ENA primary metagenome ERZ791808 (study PRJEB30046, sample SAMN00792024) | human gut metagenome | study: EMG produced TPA metagenomics assembly of the A metagenome-wide association study of gut microbiota in type 2... | reverse complement strand
CGAGCAGAGTTTTACACCTAATTGGGGATAAAACAGCTCATGGCTGGCGGCGGTATCGCGGTGGTAGGGATGACACTGATTCCGCTTCTGTCGGGCTTGTTCTAATCGTCCATGGACTGGTTATTTGGCTGGATAACAGACTGGATAAAACAGGGCTTAATCGACGCCATCACAGGACAATTTACAGGAATCTTTGAATCGGTCAACAACCAAGTAACCGATGTGGCCGCGCAGGTAGGCCAGACGCCCCAGGGCTGGAATGGCGGTGTTTTCAGTATGATCCAGACGCTATCGGAAACGGTAGTGCTGCCCATTGCCGGTATGATCTTAACTTTCGTGCTGGTGTATGAGCTGATCCAGATGATTCTTGAGAAAAACAACATGCACGAATTTGACACCTTCAACATCTTTAAGTGGGTGTTCAAGACCTTCGTTGCCACCTATCTGCTCACCAACTGTTTTACGATTGTGATGGCCGTATTCGATGTGGCGCAGACGGTTGTGGCGAACAGCGCGGGGATCATCAACGGAAATCTGGATGTGGCCGCGTCCATGGCCGACCTGGAAACACAGCTTCAAGCCATGGGTATCTGGGAACTGATCGGCCTATGGCTGGAAACCAATATCATCAACCTGTGCATGTGGATTTTGTCTATCGTGATTTTTGTGATCGTTTACGGAAGAATGATAGAAATTTATTTGACCGTGAGCATTGCGCCGATTCCTTTTTCCACACTTGCCAACCGCGAATGGGGCGCGATGGGGACCAATTACCTGCGCTCCCTGTTCGCCCTTGGCTTCCAGGGATTCCTTATCCTGATCTGTGTTGCGATTTACGCGGTGCTGGTCCAATCCATCCCATCTTCCAGCAGCGTACACGCCGCGATCTGGGGCACAGCAGGCTATACGGTGCTGCTGGCCTTTGCCCTGTTTAAGACAGGTTCGCTATCCAAATCTATTTTCAATGCACACTGACGTATGTTTTAAAAAGTAAAGGAGATGTTTTATGAGTAATAACAATACTGCTGCAAATCCCACTGTCCCGGAAACAAGCGGGGACCTGCCTTTCAAGCTGGATGTGCGTGTCCGGCCTATCGCTCCTATGGGAAACCTGCTGGCCTACGCCAACGTCACCATCGGGGGCTGTTTTAAGATCGACGGCTTTCGGATCTGTTCCGGCGAAAAGGGGCTGTATGTCAATATGCCCTCCACCCAGGACAACAAAGGGAACTGGAGGGATGTCTGCTGGCCGGTGACGGCGGATTTTCGCCGCCAGCTCAATGAAGCGCTGATTGAAGGATATGGCGCGGCCATTGAAAACCTGCAGGCGACTTTGGAGGCTACGAAAGGCGCCGCGGAAAAGCCTTCGCTGACCGGGGCGCTGAAAGAGAACGCCGGTAAAGTGAAAAGCCAGCCGGTGAAGGCAGCCGCCGCCAAAGACGATCCCTCCCGCTGATGCCGGAGACTAAAAAATACGGGATCATCTATGCGGACCCTCCCTGGCGTTACGATATGAAGCGGGGCCACGGGGTTGCGGAAAACCACTATCCCACAATGAGTATTGAAGAAATCTGCGCGCTTCCGGTTGCGGACCTTGCGGCCAAGGACAGCGCGCTTTTTCTTTGGGGTACATTTCCCCAGCTTAAAGAAGCGTTCCGTGTCATAGATGCCTGGGGATTCCAGTATAAAACACTGGCTTTTCTGTGGCTGAAACAAAACCGCAAAGCGGACACCTGGTTTTACGGCATGGGGTTCTGGACGCGCTCTAACGCGGAAGTGTGCCTTCTGGCTACCCGCGGCCATCCGAAACGGCAGAGCGCCGGAATCCATCAGTTTGTCATTTCCCATATCGAGCAGCACAGCAAAAAGCCGGATATTGTACGGGAAAAAATCGTTAAGCTGATGGGCGACCAGCCCAGGGTAGAGCTTTTTGCCCGCCAGAAAACGCCGGGATGGGATGTCTGGGGCAATGAGGTCGATTGCACGATCACCCTCCCAATGAGAAAGGAGGAAATTTGAGTTTGGAACAGGAAGCGAAACGGATGCTGATGGAGCGCTTGGATGACTGCCTGAAAGTCCATGCGGATCTGCTGGACTCACAGGACATCGGCAGTATTTATGAGCTGCAGGACCTCGCCCGGCTCCACTACTATTTGAAAGTGGAACATCCTTTTACCCCGGCGGAGGTAGAGGCTCTGCTGTCGTTTCAGGACCCGTTGGAAGTTGCCCGCTGGTGCAAAGAGGAAAACACCCATGCCCACAGCTTTCCAATCTGCGAATTGCTGAATGAAATACGGGCTTATGAGCGGTTTGAACCGGCTCCAAAGCAGGATGAGTCCAGCCAGACCTTTGCCCGTTTCCGTGAGGCGTTGGCATCGGACTATTTCGGCTTTCGGGAACAGGCATTATCCTGGAGCCGGGAAAGGCTGTTCGATGCCGCGGGTGAGATTGCCGCACTGTCCGATACTTTCGGCGCCTTGCTTTCCAAGTACACGCCGGTCAAGGAAGAAATGGATTTCTTTTTGCAATTCACCCACCCGCTGCAAATCATCAGCCGGTATGGGCCATTTGAGGACATCGGGCAGGCTATGAAAACACTGTATGCGGAACGGGAAAATCTGATTGATGAAGCCTTTGAGCCTCCGGCTGAAAGATCTTCGCTGCGGGAGCGCCTGCAGGCAGCTATCCGTGAGAGTTCCCGCATGGGTGTTCCTGATCCTGATAAAAAGCCGCCCCACGAGAAAGAGCGGTAAAGCAAAAAACAAGGATTGTTCCTGCCCTGTTTTTACGGCGGCAGGCGTTTGAAGGAAAGAAGGTGATTTTTTGCCCTATGTACCGGTTCCAAAAGATTTAACGAAGGTTAAGACCAAAGTTGCTTTTAATCTGACCAAAAGACAACTCATTTTTTTCAGCATTGCCGGGGCGGTTGGCCTGCCGGTGTATTTTCTCACCCGCACGGTGATCGGGAATACCGCTTCGGTGCTTTTGATGATCGGGCTGATGATGCCCTTTTTCTTTATGGCAATGTATGAGCGCGACGGCCAGCCAGCGGAGAAGATTCTGAAAAATATGATCCGGCACCGGCTGTGGCCGGAGACGCGCCCATACAAGACCCGGAACTTTTATAAAATCATATCGAAGAAGGAGGAAATAAGTATTGCCAAAAACCAAACAGCAGGAAGCGCAGGAAAAGCGCCTGCAGGCAAACATCCAGCAGGCGCGAAAAAACCGGTCCGCAGTAAAAAAGGCCGGTAAAAAGACTGGGCCTCATGCGAAGCCGCCTGGCAAGGGCGGCTTTTTCAGTGGAGTAAAACGGGACGCGCCGCAGACGGCCCAGCAGACGATTCCCTACCGGGAGATCTACAAGGACGGTATCTGCCGCGTCAATGATAAGCTATATACCAAGACCATTCAGTTTTTCGATATTAACTACCAGCTTGCCCAGGCGGATGATAAGGCGCAGATTTTCGAGAATTACTGTGATTTCCTCAATTACTTTGATTCCACCATCAGCGTCCAGCTCACCTTTATCAACCAGCGGGCCAATATGCAGGACTTTTCCAAGAGCATTGCCATCCCGCCCCAGGGGGACGAGTACGATGACATCCGGCGTGAGTATGCGGAAATGCTCAAAAACCAGCTCGAAAAAGGCAATAACGGCCTTGCCAAACGGAAGTATATCACCTTTGGCATTGAGGCGGACGACCTGCGTACCGCGAAAATGCGCCTGGAGCGTGTGGAAGCGGATGTGCTGAACAACTTTAAGACCCTGGGCGTCCAGGCAACTTCTTTGAACGGGCTGGAACGGCTGGAGCTTCTGCACAGCCAGCTCCACCCCAGCGGGCAGGAGAAATTAAAGTTTGCCTGGAGCGACCTTGCCAAAACCGGCCTTTCCACAAAGGATTTTATCGCGCCCACCAGCTTCACCTTCTCGAAGGACGGCAAGACTTTCCGCATTGGGGAGTATTCCGGCGCCATGTCCTTTTTGCAGATCTTAGCGCCGGAGCTGACGGACCGGATGCTGGCAGAGTTTTTGGACCTGGACGATGCGGTGACGATCAACCTGCATATCCAGTCTATCGACCAGGCCCAGGCGATCCGCAATATCAAGCGGAAAATGAGCGATTTGCAGAAAATGAAGATCGAGGAGCAGAAAAAGGCGGTGCGGGCCGGATATGATATGGACATCATTCCCACGGACCTTGCCACCTATGGGGAGGAAGCCCAAAACCTGCTTCAAGATCTGCAATCCCGGAATGAGCGTATGTTTTTGGTAACGGTTCTGGTACAGAACATCGCCCCGAAAAGGCAAAAGCTGTTCAGCGACATTATGGCTGCCTCCGGTATTGCCCAAAAGTATAACTGCGCGCTGAAACGCCTGGACTACCAGCAGGAACAGGGCCTTATGTCCTCTCTGGCGCTGGGCCAGAACCAGATCGAGATCCAGCGGGGACTCACCACCAGCAGCACCGCTATTTTCGTCCCCTTTACCACCTGCGAATTGTTCCAGGATGGGCAGGCATTGTATTACGGTCTCAACGCCATTTCCTCAAACCTGATTATGGCGAACCGCAAGCTGCTGAAAAACCCCAACGGATTGTTTCTTGGCACGCCCGGCTGCTTTGCCGGTGATACCCGGATTCTTCTGGCAGACGGCAGCGCCGCCTCCTTTGAAGAACTGCTGGCCCGCGGTGTGGAGGAAATCGAGGTCAAGACCTTTGATGACGAAACCGGCCGGGTTATCACTGCCATGGCGCGGGATATTCGCGTTGAAAAATACGCGGATGTCTTAAAACAGATCACATTGGAGGACGGCACCACTTTTCGCTGTACGGAAAGCCATCTCATTATGGATGGCGCTGGGGAGTACATGCAGGCGGTGGATGTGAAGGAAGGCCAGAAATTGAGCGGCGGCCATACGGCAGTGCGGGTATCGGTGCTGAAACTGCCGGAGAAAGTGCCGGTGTATGACCTGACCGTACCCCGCTATATGAATTTCCTGCTGGAAAACGGCCTGGTCGTCCATAACAGCGGCAAATCATTCAGCGCCAAGCGTGAGATCGTCAATGTGTTCCTGCTGACGGATGATTCCATCATTATCGCGGACCCGGAAAATGAATATGGCCCGCTGGTAAAACGCTTTGGGAAACAGGGGCAGGTCATTGACCTTTCACCCACTTCCTCCAACTATATCAATCCGCTGGACATCAACCTGGATTACAGCGATGACGAGAACCCCATTACATTAAAGAGCGATTTTGTCCTCTCTTTGTGTGATCTGATTATCGGAGGCAAGGATGGGCTTACCCCTATCGAGAAAACCATCATTGACCGCTGCACCCGCCTGGTCTACCGGGATTACCTGCAGGACCCCCGCCCGGAGAATATGCCAATCCTGGGGGATCTGTATGAGCTGCTTCGCAAGCAGAGCGAGCCGGAGGCCCAGAATATCGCTACTGCCCTTGAAATCTATGTCAACGGCAGCTTAAATGTGTTTAATCATAGGAGCAACATCGACATGGACAGCCACCGCGTCCTGTGCTTCCAGCTTAAATCCCTGGGCAAAGCCTTGAAAGAGATCGGGCTTCTCATCATGCAGGATGCCGTGTGGAACCGCGTTACTGCCAACCGGGAGAAGCATAAAACGACCTGGTTCTATATCGACGAATTTCATCTCCTTCTCAAAGGCCAGACCGGTGCTTTTTCCGTTGAAATTTGGAAGCGTTTTAGAAAATGGGGCGGGATTCCGAGCGGCCTGACGCAAAATGTGAAGGACCTGCTGGCTTCCCGTGAGATCGAGAACATCTTTGAAAACTCGGATTTCATCTACATGCTGAACCAAGCTCAGGGCGACAGGCAGATTCTGGCAAAACAGCTTGGGATCAGTCCGACGCAGCTTTCCTATGTGACCCACAGCGGCCCCGGCGAGGGCCTTTTGTTTTTCGGAAATGTGATTATCCCCTTTGTCGATCACTTCCCGAAGGACACCAGCCTGTATCAGATCATGACAACCCGCCCGGAGGAAGTCGCGGAGGCTGGAACGTGATAATCTTCTTCACCGCCTGGCGTATGGGAGGTGATGCAGTTGCCAAGGGATGAAGAATTTAGAGCAAAGGAAAAGAAATTTCACAAGATGACCCGTGACGGGCTGGTGGAACGGGGCGCGGCCTCCGGCGAGGAAACCCGTATCAGTGGCCGGGAACAGGATTTTGATTTGCGGCAGGCAAGGGATTCTCCTGACTCTTTGGAGGACCTTTCGGCCAAAGCCCGCCATACCCGGCAGCAAAGGCCGAAAGACGGTGACGTCCCACAGGCGGAGCCGGTGGAGGATGCGGATGCTTCCCCTCTGGAAGATTTGCAGCCGGAAGCCCATGAGGACGCCCCACGGGAGGAACCGCGGGAGAAATCCGGCAAACAGCGTACCCGCTATCAGCAGAAGTTTTCCGAGTCCAGCAGCGCCAGTGAAGCTGCCACCGAGCAGCCCCGCACCTCAAAACTGCAATTCTCTGAGGATGAGCTGCCGCCGGATGCCCCCGGCAAAAAGCTGGTAAAGGCCCAGCAGAAGGCGGAACGGACCGCCCGGAAGCTGGAACAGGCCGAAGCCAATCTTCCGGCCAGGCGGAAACTGCGGATGGAGGTGGAGCCGGACGCTGCCACCGGCAACGCCAAACGGCGCTTAAAATTTGAAAAAGAGGTGATCTCCCAACAGGAACACATAAAAGGCGCCAAACCTCTGCGTCCGGTGAAAAAAGGCGCAAATGCGGCTATCGGATATGCCCATAAGAAGATCTATGAGAATGAGCATGAAAATGTGGGCATTGAGGCGGCCCACCGCACAGAGCTGGTGGCCGAGGGCGGGCTTCGCGCCCTGAACCACCACCGGAAAACCGCGCCTTACCGCAAGGTGTCCCGGCTGCAGAAAAAGACGGTGAAAACCCGCGCAAGGGCGGCTTACCAGCAGGCCCTCCACGAAAACCCGCAGTTACGGAGCAATGTGTTTTCCCGCATGTGGCAGAAATACCGCTTAAAAAGGGAATACGCCAAAGCTGCCCGGACCGCCCGGCGTACCGGGCAGGCCGCCGGGAAAACTGCCGCTGTCACGAAAAAAGCCGGCAGCGCTGTTGGCCGTTTTGCCAGCCGCCACCCGGCCCTCTGCCTGATGGCGGCGCTCCTGTTTCTGATCGTCGTCCTGATTTTTTCGCTCTTTTCTTCCTGTTCCAGTATGGGGACGGGCGGGATCGGCGCGATTGCGGCGTCCAGTTATACTGCGGAAGATCAGGACATCAACAATGCCGAGCTGGTTTATACGGAATGGGAAACTGACCTGCAGATGCAGATTGACAATGCCGAAGCGGACCACCCCGGCTATGATGAATACCGCTATCATGTGGGCAATATCGGGCACAACCCCTTTGAGCTGATGGGATTCCTCACCGCGTCCTATCAAGCCTTTCAGTATGCGGATGTTGAGGCCGTGCTGCAGGAGCTTTTTGCCGAGCAGTATTCCCTCGAATTTGTGGAGGAAGTAGAGACCCGCACCCGCACGGAAACCCGAACAGACCCCAGTACCGGCGAGACCTATGAGGTGGAAGTGACTTATGAATGGCGGATTCTCAATGTCAACCTGACGGCCAAGTCCTTTACCGATGTGATCGCCGCCCGCATGAACGCGGAACAGGCCCAGCTTTTTAATGTCCTGATGATGACGAAGGGCAACCGCCAGTATGTCTCCAACGTGTTTGGCGATACCAACTGGCTTCCTTATGTCACCAGCTACTATGGCTACCGCATCCACCCCATCAGCGGAGAAAAGAACTACCATAAGGCGGTGGATATTGGGATGCCCCAGGGCACAGAGATTTTGGCCGGGCATGACGGCGTGGTAACGCAGGCCGGGGAAGCAGGCAGCTACGGGCTGATCGTGGTGTTGGAGGGCACCATGGAGGACGGCAAGACCCTAACCACAAAATACGCCCACTGCTCCGAGCTGCTGGTATCTGCCGGGCAGGAAGTCAAACAGGGGGATGTCATTGCCAAAGTGGGCAGCACCGGTGATTCCACCGGCCCGCACCTTCACCTGGAGGTGTTGGTGGATGGACAGTATCTCAATCCCCTGTATTTTGCCGATACCGGCGACCATACCGGGACAAACCTGATCCCCGGCAGCGCGGGCGGACCGGAGATCCCCGCATATCCCGGCGCTCCTATGGGCGATGGCGATTACGCGGCGCTGATTACGGAGGCGCAGAAACATCTCGGAAAGCCTTATGTGTTCGGCGCTTCGGGGCCAAACAGCTTTGATTGCAGCGGCTTTGTTTCCTATGTCCTCAATCAGAGCGGTGTTGCCAGTGTGGGACGCTCCACAGCCCAGGGGCTTTTTAACATGAGTACCCCTGTTTCCAGAGAAAACGCTCAGCCGGGAGATCTGATCTTCTTCACCGGCACCTACTCGGCGGGCACGCCTGTAACCCATGTAGGTATCTATATCGGCAACGGGCAGATGATCCATGCCGGGGACCCGGTACAGTATGCCAATATCAATACGTCCTACTGGACCGAACATTTTTACGCATTTGGGCGTATCTCAACCAATTAAAGATCGGAGGTAATAAATTGAATCCCAAAATTGACAAACTCGCAAGGGATATAGAAAAAACGGAAAAGAAAATCGCAGACCTGCAAAAAAAGCTGGAGCTTTTCAAAGAGGAAAAGACCCGGCTGGAGAACGAGGATTACGGCGATATTGGCCGTGATTTCCACCTCACCCCGAAGGAGCTGGCAGAATTTTTGAAAGCGCACAGGGCGGGCACCCTCACGATCCCGGAGGCTGCCCCGCCTGCGGGAGAACAGGAGGCCGGCCATGAAGAATAAAGTGAGGAATGTTTTAGCGGCGCTTGTGCTTTGCATGAGCGCCATTGCCCTGCCCGTCACCGCTTACGCTTCCACGGGCAGCGATACCACGCCGCCCACTCTTTCCGCTACATTAAATAACGACAAACTGGCGGTGGAGGCCAGCGATGATATGTCCGGCGTGGAGGCGGTGTATGTGGATGACACCCGTATCAACAGCCTTGTCAACGGCAAGGGGACCGTGGCCTTGAAGGATTACGCCGGGGACGGCAAAGAAGTGACGGTTTACGCGGTGGACTATTCCGGCAACCGCTCCAAAGAGGTAAAGCTGGATAACCCTTATTATGAGGAACCGGCACAGACCCAGGCGGCTTCTTCTGCCGCGCCCCAATCTTCCAGTGGGGAAACACAGGCCGCGCCTTCCCAAACGCCCGCGCCTTCTCCTTCATCAAACAATGCTTCCGGCAATTCGGAAAGCAGCCAGGCCGCCCAGACCCCTTCGACCTCCCAGGAAGAAACAGAGGCTTCTTCTGAAAGCTCTGCTACGGAGGACGAAACGGAATCGGCTGTGCCGGAAGGGGCATTTACCCCGGAAGGCACCGGCACGGTCCTGGACTCAGCCACCGAGCAGGAAGATGATAAGCAGTTTTATACTATCACCACCGCAGACGGAAATGTGTTTTACCTTATCATTGACGGGAAGCGGGATTCGGAAAACGTCTACTTCCTGAATGGCGTTACGGAGGAAGATTTGCTGTCCCTGGCCCAGCAGGATAATGGCAGCGAAAGCGCCATTGAGGTTGTTACCTGTAACTGTACGGAAAAATGCGAGGCGGGCGCGGTGAATACCGATTGCCCGGTCTGCAAAAATGACCTGAACGGCTGCCTGGGGAAAGTGACGGAAGAACCGGCGCCGGAGGAAACCGAACAGCCCGAAGCCGAGGCGGAGAAATCCGGCGGCAATACCGGCATGATTATCTTCCTGGTGATCGCTCTTGTGGCTGCTGGCGGGCTGGGCTATTACTTCAAGATCGTGCGCCCGAAACAGCAGGCGGCTATGGACGAGGACGAGTTCGAGGATGACGGTTACGGTGAAGATTATGAGCAGGATTTGGCATACAGCGATGAGCCTTCTTATGACGAGGATGAAGAATCCACACAGGACGGCAGATAACGCCGTCCTTTCCGTTTCCCAAACAAATTTTATGAAAGTGAGGATTACAGCTTGAATACAAAATCTATGCGCGGCCATGGCCTTTCCCGGCTTCTGGCCGGTTTTCTTTGTCTGCTGCTTTTGGTAGGGATCTTTCCCGTCAGCGCGTTTGCGGCTTCGGAAGGCCAGCAGGCCAGCTCCGCTTATGGCGATACGGTCATCGGCTCTGACGGCCAGCCCTATTATTCCCCTTCGGGCTATTACACGATGACCTACCATGACGACGGTTCCACTTCTTATGTGTATCATGGCGGGAATGTGGCCTACCGTCATTTCGTGCTGAACACGGATGGCGGCGGCTTCCGCTGGGTGTACTGCATTGAGAGCGGTATCCGTTTTGGCGATTCAGACGATGGCTATTATTCCGAGCAGACGGACAACAGCCAGTATTTCAACCAGTTGCCGGAGGCTTCCCGGCGCGGGATCATGCTGGCTTCCCTGTATGGCTGGCAGCCTGGGGCTTCCCTCCCTATGGCCGGTATCAACGCTGATGACTGGTACATGGCGGCGCAGTGTATCATTTGGGAATACCAGCAGCAGCTCCGCAGCGACGCCACCAGCCGCCACGACAATGGAAGTGTCGCGGAAAATACCTTCTTCCGCATTGTGCAGGGACGGCCAGCCGAACAGGTTTATTATTGGATTCTGGAGCAGATCGCTTCCCATTCCATCATTCCTTCTTTTGCCGGGGCAACTGCGGAAAGCGCCCCGGTGCATGAACTGAAATGGGATTCCAACGCAAAGGTTTATACCCTGACGCTGACCGATGCCAACAACTTGAATATCGACCTGGAGGCCCTTACTGCAAGCGGGATCTCCGTGACCCGCAGCGGCAACAGCTACACCTTTACCAGCAAGGAAATGCTGGAATCCCCGGTGGCGCTCCAATTCCGCAAAAATGTGCCTATCGGCGAGGCCATGCTGATCTGGGGGCGCGAGGGCTGGCAGACCATGATGACGGGCGCCAAAGACCCCGTTTCCTTCTATATGCAGATCAAGACGGAAACCTATGGCAAGGCAAAGATCGTAAAGACCAGTGAGGACAGCATTGTTGAGGGGATTCCTTTTACCATCAGCGGCAACGGTGTGGAGGAATCGGTTGTCACCGGCGCGGACGGCATGGTCTCTCTGGACCTTCTGCCCGGCACCTATCTTGTGACCGAGCAGCCCATTGACCGCTATGTTACGCCTGCTTCGCAGTATATCACCATCGAGAGCGGCCAGACCGCCAGCGTCCAGTTTTCCAACATTTTGAAGAAGTTCCGTGTGGAAGGCCACAAGGTGGATGCGGAAACCGGCGAGGCCCAGGGTGACGCTTCCCTGGCGGGGGCCGTCTATGGTCTGTATAAAGGCGGGGAGCTGGTAGATACCTTCACCACCGGGCCGGACGGCAGCTTTGTCACCGGTTACTATCCTTGCGGGGATGACTGGACCTTGCGGGAGATTTCCCCAAGCCCCGGCTACCTGCTGGATGAAACGGTGCATGAGGTGGGCGCTTCTCCTTCCCTTTATGAAATCGAGCTGAATACCACGGAAAATACGCTGCCGGAGACGGTGATCCGCGGCAATATCCAGCTTGTGAAGCATACCGATGACCCAGACCCGGATGTATCGGACGAGGAACACAGCGATGACGCCAATGCCGGTATGGTGGAAAAGCCGGAGGAAGGCGCTGTTTTTGAGGTCTATCTGACAAGCGCGGGCAGCTATGAAAATGCCAAAGAAAGCGAGCGGGACATCCTGACAACGGATGCGGACGGCTTTGCCGCTTCCAAGGATATGCCTTATGGCCGCTATACCGTCCACCAGACCGCAGGTGAGGGCGATAAAGCCTTTGTGCCGGATTTTACGGTATTTATCAGCGAGAATGGAAAGACCTACTCCTATATCCTGAACAATGACGCCATCACTGCCAGGGTGCGTGTGGAAAAACGGGACGCGGAAACCGGGGAGATCATTCCTATGGCCGGTACGGGCTTCCGTATTAAGGACCTTACCACCGGCGAATTTATCAGCCAGGAGATCTACTATCCCAACCCTGAAACCATTGACGTATTTTACACTTCGGATGAAGGCTGGCTGATGCTGCCGGAGCCGCTGCCCGCCCACGAATTTGAACTTTACGAAGTAACAGCCCCGGAAGGGTATGTCCTTTCTGACGAGCCGGTGCCTTTCACAGTAGATGGTTCCGAGGCGGTTGTTACCGTCGTACAGTACAACCAGCCGCAGAAAGCCCAGCTCACCATCAGCAAATCCGGCGAGGTTTTTGCCAGCGTGCAGGAAAATGATGGCTTCTATCAGCCGGTTTATGAAGTGGTTGGTCTGCCCGGCGCCGTGTATGACCTGATTGCCGATGAAGATATTTATACCGGTGACGGCACGCTGCGGGTGGCAAAAGATACGGTAGTCGCTACCCTTACTACCGGGGAGGATGGAACGGCGGTCAGCGAGCCGCAATACCTGGGCCGCTACCGTCTGGAGGAACGACAGGCGCCGGAAGGCATGGTGCTGGACCCCACGCCGATCTATACCGAGCTTACCTATGCCGGTCAGGAGGTAGAGATCACCCAGGCGGCCATCGGGCTTTATGATGAACGCCAGAAGGTAGAGATCGACCTTCTGAAATCCCTGGAAACGGACGAAACCTTTGGCATTGGGCTTGGCGAGGAATACAAGGATATTTCCTTTGGCCTGTACGCTTCGGAAGACCTGACTGCCCTGGATGGCAGCGTGATTCCCGCGGGCGGGCTTCTGGAAGTTGTGGCGGTTGCGCCGGTGGAGGACGCGCCCGGCCAGTATTCGGCGGCCTTTGCCTCCGACCTGCCTTTTGGCAGCTTCTATGTCCAGGAGCGCACCACCAATGAGGCGTTCGTGCTTTCCGATCAGCAGTACCCGGTAGTCTTTGCGTATGCCGGGCAGGAAATCGGCCTGGTTACGATTGCGGTCAATGACGGCGAGGCCATTTCCAATGAGATGATCCGCGGGCGTATTGACGGTGTGAAATACGGCGAGGGTCCCGAAGGCGGTGAGGACCTTACCCTGGAGGGCGCGCTGATCGGCCTGTTCGCTCCCGGCACGGAGGAATTTACAGAAGAAAATGCCCTCCTTGTAACAACTTCCGGGGAAAACGGCGCCTTCTCCTTTGAGGATGTGCCTTTCGGCCATTGGATCATCAAGGAGATTGCCAGCCCTTCGACCCTGTACTCCATCAGCCCGGAACAGCACCATGTCTATATCGGCACCGATGGGCAGACCATTGAAATCGAGATCGACAACACCCTGATCCACGGTACGGTACAGGTTATCAAGACCGAGGCTGTGGACGAATTGAAGTCTATCCAGGAGGACGAGGAAAACAGTTCTGAAAGTGAGGCTGGCGAGACAGAAGAAAGCGCCGATGATGATACCGGCGAGGACACTGCGGACAATCCATTCCTCCACCGGCTGCCCGGCGCTGTCTTTGAGCTTTATGAGGACACCAACGGCGATAAGGCATTTGATGAAGGCGACGCCCTGATCGGGGAGCTGACGGAAACCGATGAAGGGTTCCATGAAATGAGCGGCCTCTTGGCAAAGGGCTATTTTGTCAAAGAGAAAACTGCCCCGGAGGGCCACAAGCTGGACCCCAATGCTTATTACTTTGAGATCACCACGGACGGGCAGGTTGTTGTTGTGGAAAATGGCGAGGCTGGCCGCGGATTTGTGAATGAGGCTTACCGCGGCAACCTGAAAATCACAAAGGATTCCAGCGATGGCCGCAAGGACGGCTTTGCCTTTGAGGTGAAAAGTGAGGATGGCACCTACTGCGAGACTTTCACAAGCCCGGAGGATGGTATCATCCTGATCGAAGGGCTGCGCATGGGCAAATACACTGTGACCGAGGTTAAGAATAAGGCCAGCGAGGACTATATCATCCCGGATGGCGCCACGGTGGAGATCAAGGCCGATGAAACCGCCGAGGTGAGCTTCTTCAATGAAAAGCCGGAGGAAGAAACCCCGGAAACGCCGGATAAGCCGGAAACCCCGGATAACCCGACAACGCCTTCCAATCCTTCCAAGCCGGTCCCGCAGACAGGCGATGACTATAACCTGTATATCTGGATCGGCGTGCTGGGCGCGGCGGTGATCGGCAGCGGTGTTGCCCTTTTCCTGTGCGCTTACAAGAAAAAAGGCCAGAAGTCCAGTACCGGGCGCCGCAGAGCGGCAGCGGGCGTGCTTCTGATCTGCATTGCCATGGCGGTAGGCAGCGGCTTTATGCTGGCGCGGGAGATCGGCCAGTACAAGGAAAGCGCCGATACCTATGCCGGGCTTTCGGAATATGTCACCCCGGCTGAAACGGACGGGGAAAATGGGAACGCGGAGGCGCCGGAGGAAACCGGCGCTTCCTCCATTTCCCTGCCCACGGTGGACTTTGAAAGTCTGCTGGCCCAGGGGCCGGATGTCAAGGCATGGCTGGAGCTTCCCGGCACGGTCATTCAGTACCCGGTGGCCCAGGGCGAGGATAACAGCTATTACCTGAAACACCTGTATGACGGGACGGCAAACAAGGTGGGCTGCCTGTTCATCGACTATGAAAACGCGGAGGATTTTTTCGATAACAACACGATCATCTATGGGCACAACATGCGGGACGGCTCCATGTTCTCCACGCTGGTGGAATACAAAGCGCAGGCTTACTATGATGAACACCCGGAAATGTACCTGGTAACGCCGGAGGGCGGCTATGTGGTCGAGGTGTTTTCCGCATTTGTGGCAAGCCCGGAGGAATCCGGCAGCGAAACTTCTCCCTGGGCGCTGGAATGGAAAGACAGCGGCGCATATACGACCTGGCTTTCCGCAATGCAGGAGCGTTCTGTGATCGAAACGGGCGTTTCCGTCACTTCCAGCGACAAGGTGCTGACCCTTTCCACCTGTACCAATGGCGGTGCTGACCGCTTTATCGTCATGGGCAGGCTGGTAGCTGTAACTGAATAACAGATTTTAAGAAGATGGCGCGGGATGCCGGCTGCTCCCGCGCCCATCTCTATATATGGAGGATTTGCAATGGTAAATAACATTGTTCCCATTCCCGGATATGTCCATCTCTACCGTTCCATGCTGCGGTTTTACGATATGCCCAGCGCGGAGCTGAAAGAAATGCTCTACCTTCTGAATACCGCCAACCTGGACAGCTACGGCTTCCACCACCCGGAGGCGCATGTGGTCGAGAGCGGCCCGGTGGCCTTCTGCGGCTGGCTGGATCAACGGTATGCCCGCCCTTACCGGACGGAAGTGCAGCTTTATAAATCCCTGCTGGCCTTAAAACGGAGCATTGACCGGGATTGCATTGTCACTTCCCAGCGGGAGGCCCTTCAAATGCTCCGGTGTGTGATCTCCAACCTGGAATACCGGTTCTATAAAGCCTACAACATGGAATTTGAGGATAAGCGCACGGTGTATTCCGAGTGCGCCTTCCGGCTGATCCCGCGGGAGGACGAACCCAGTGTGTGCCTGATGCACGATTGGGTGTACCTGCCGAGCGCATAAAACACAACGAATACCGTATTGAATCCGTTGAATGATATTTGTGATTTGTCCCGAATGTTATTTATTATTCGGGACAAATCAACAGCACGCAATTTCGATATGGTTCTTATGGTGTTATTTATCGGTTCAATCGTGTCACTGCCTGGTTAGAAAACTGAATAGAAACGATTGGATATGACAATATTATAAGCGAAAAGGCACATTTTCTGTGTTAAAAGGCTGCTACAATGCACCCGTTTTCGTGAATCCCATAAAAGTATCGGTTCATAATCGGTTCACAATCGGTTCAGACTCATTGACACGATTGAACCGATTTGCTATAATAGGAGCGGTAATAAGAATGAAGGAGATGGCAGTATGCTTTTTCGGGAAAGTGAGACCATAGAACTGAAAGAAGTTGTTGTGGACGAAATCAAAAAAGAAATCATTGCTTTTGCTAACTGTGACGGAGGAAAACTGTATATTGGCGTCCAGGATGACGGCACGGTAGTCGGAGTGGATGACCCGGACGGTGTATCTTTGCAAATCAGCAATATGGTACGGGATGCCATCAAGCCGGATGTAACAATGTTCGTGCATTACAAGACGATTGAAGAAAATGGAAAAGAAATTGTTGCTGTGGATATTCAGCGAGGAACAGACCGGCCTTATTATCTTGCCAAAAAGGGGATGCGTCCAGAAGGCGTATATGTCAGGCAGGGTTATTCCTCGGTTCCGGCCACCGATACGGCAATCCGCCGTATGATTAAAGAAACGGATGGGGACCGCTTTGAAGCCATGCGCTCTCTGAACCAGGAACTCACATTTGAAGCTGCAAAAAAAGAATTTGATCTTCGGAATGTAGAATTTGGCCCGCAGCAAATGCGTACTTTGAAACTGGTCGATCAGGATAACCTTTATAGCAATTTAGGGCTGCTTCTGTCCGACCAATGCGTCCATACGATTAAAGTTGCCGTTTTCCAGGGGACAGACCAAACGGTATTTAAGGACCGCCGGGAATTTAGCGGGTCGCTGCTACGCCAGATGAACGAAGTGTATGATTTTATTGACTTTCGCAATCAGACCCGTGCAACCATAGAGAAACTGCTAAGGATTGATGTCCGGGATTACCCTGAAATCGCTGTCAGGGAAGCATTGCTGAATCTGCTGGTCCACCGGGATTATTCCTTTAGTGCCAGCGCACTTATCAGTATTTATGCGGACAGGATTGAATTTGTGTCCATTGGCGGATTGATGCCGGGAATTGACCTGGAAGATATTATGGTAGGTATTTCCGTATGCCGGAACCAGGATCTTGCGAATGTGTTTTATCGTTTACATTTGATTGAGGCTTATGGTACCGGAATGGGAAAAATTATGAAAGCATACGAAGGCATGGCGGAAAAGCCTGTGATCGAAACCACAAAAAACGCCTTTAAGATCATACTGCCGAATATTAACGCCAAATATGAAAAAGGCACTGAATCCGTGCTTCCAGCAGAGCCACCCGCAAATACTCCTGTTGTCGCACCATTAAGTGACGGAGAAGAAAAAGTGCTGGAATATGCTCGGACACATGGTGCTGTTACAAGAAATGAAGTCATGGGATTGCTCGAAGTGAGTATCTCCACCGCTGCCAGAGTCCTGAAAAAGCTGGTAAAAAGCAATCTGCTAAAGCAGAATGGAAAAGGCAGAAACACCAACTATACCATTATAAATAAATAAATGATATACCTCACAGCCGATTGGAAAAATCCAGTCGGCTGTTTTCAGTTAGGAGGGATGCTATATTACCCAAACGGAAGTCAACGCCGTATTTGACGAGCAGGTGAAGCTCTGTGCCGACACGCTGCAGAAGAAAACCAAGGAATATACCGGGGATGATACGGACCGGCTGGGAGCATTTAAGTCGGCTGCTGCTTTGCAGCACGCAACGCCCCAGCGGGCACTCGCCGGTATGATGGCAAAGCACATCATCTCCATTTATGATATGTGCTTTACGGACCGGAAAACTTTTGAGCTGGCTGTCTGGGAGGAAAAGATCACCGACAGCCTTAACTATCTGTTTTTACTAAAAGCTGTGATAAAGGAGGAATTGGAACATCAATCAGATTGAAACTAAAATTTTGAACTGCACCGCGGTACAGGAATCCGAAAAAAACATGGTGTTTGCGGCGAGGCTCACCCAGCGGGGTCATGCGATCCATTCCATGGATGATCTTATGGCCCTTTATGAGAAAGCCTATACTGCCGATACGGTCAAACGAATCGCTTCTCTGCCGCACCCTGCCGTACAGAAGTTTTCGGTTATCACGGTGGCGGTTGTGGGAGCCAGCAGGCGTTTCCTGGCACAGATCACCCGGCACCAAAATGAGGTCAAGTTTATCAGCGCCTCTTTGCAGTACAGCAATTATGCGGGGCAGGCCGATTTTGTGGTGCCTTATGAGATCCTGATGGCAAGCCAGTGGGTGCATGACTTCTACCTGAAAAAGTGCCGGGCTGCCATGGAGCATTATGCGGATATAGGCGCCTGCGGGATTTCCAGGGATACCGCAGGGTATCTTGCCCCGCAGAGCCTTCGCAATGTGCTGGTTATCAGCGCCACGCCTTATCAGTGGAAGCACATGATCGGCCAGCGGACTTGCCGCCGCAATACGGATGAAACACGTTTTGTCCTGCTGAAGATATGGGCGGATCTGTATGCGCTGGACCCGGGACTGTTCAGCCCGGAGCTTACCGGTCCCTTCTGCCAGCGGGAGGGTTGCCGGGAAAAAGATATGTCCTGCGGCTGCCCGTGCGAGAAAGGGGCGCTGCCTCTTGCCCTGCTGTGTCAGGACTATCCCGCGGCACTGGAAGGAGGCGGCCTGTGAAAATCAAGATCATTGATTTTGGGCTGCCGGAGAACCACCGTCCCCTCCGCTCTCACGCCAATGACGCCGGGGCGGATGTCTATATGCCCTTTGACTGTACTCTGGAGCCTGGCGGGATTGCTAAAATTCCGCTGGGCTTTGGCCTGGAGGTGCCGGACGGTTATGCCGCCTATGTATTCCCCAGGAGCAGCCTGGCAGCAAAAGGGGTGGTCTGTGAGCTGCCCCCTGTGGATTCCGGCTACCGGGGCGAGATCCACGCCATTGTCAGCAATGTGGGAAATGAGGCCCAGACGCTTCCGAAAGATTCCCGGATCGGGCAGCTTATCATCATGCCTGTGGTGATCGCGGACTTTGTGAATGACATGGGTGGACAACGCGGCGCGGGCGCTTTTGGCAGTACGGGAAAATAACTTTTTGGCTTAATGTAAACCTTTTTGGTGAGTAACTTAAAGACAAAGCGTAGATACTATACAGATGTAACTAATCTTATATAATATTGGTTATATCCGGGAGCAAAATACGATTTCAAGTTGTTTTATACCTTGTAATCTTGAAGCCTAAAATAGAAAGTGGCCAGCCTCCCTTATATGTGACTGACCACTTCTATTTTTTGCTATTCAGTTCTTTCATAATACCGAGGATGTAGGACATCGCTTTGGAATCCAGCTTCTTTGCCTCTGCGATAAATTCGTTTAAGGCGGTAGGATTCGGATTGCCTTCATCGAAGAATTCCTGCGGTGTCACGCCCAGGTATTCGCAGATATAAAAGAAGGACTGCATAGAAGGAAGCGTTTTCTTATTCTCCACGTTGTTGATATAATTGTTGGCCTGCCCAAGCGACAGCGACATATCCCGTGCGGAAACACCCTTCTGCATCCTCAATTTTGCCAGCCTTTCCGGGACAAAATCTTCGTACACCATAGTCACCTCCCATTCTATAATAGATTGTACCTTACAGGCTGGCTCTATTCGCTAAATGAAAAGGGGTATTTGAGTTGACACGCTAAATATAACCTATTAAAATAAGAGGTATGGTAGTTTTCAACTATCATCTGAAAGGGAGGATGCAACATGAAAGAAAAAGTATGCGGAGTAACCGGACACCGGGAAATTCCCGCTGAATATATGGAGCAGGCAGAGCAAGGTCTGCGGCGCGAAATCGAAAAAGCTATTGCGGACGGCTATACCTATTTCATTTCCGGCTTTGCTGACGGTGCAGATCAGCTATTTGCCGGGATTGTTCTGGAAAAGGCCAAAGAAAATCCGGCGCTGCGCCTGGAGGCGGCGATTCCGTACCGCAACCGCTATAAGCGGCTGATGGAGGACGAGCGGACCAGGGCAATGCTTGAGGCATGTGCAAAGGTGGAAATTGTAAGCGAGGAATGGGCTTCCAATGTCTACATGAAGCGCAACCGCTATATGGTAGACCAGGCGGACCGGGTGATCGCTGTCTATGATGGACGGGAAAACGGTGGCACGGTGTCCACAATCCGCATGGTCCATGCCCAGAGAAAAGAAATGCGGGAGGTCCCTGTGGGGCCGTATCTTCCTGAAAGCATGATAAATCTTGGATATTTCAGGAACGCTTCGGGTAGATAAGAATTTGCCAGTGTGGTAAAATAAGAAATATAAGTGGACAAATTGGAATTTTTGTAGGAGGTGTCGTAATGAAAATAGAGATTGGGAAAGATTTTCCGCAGTATTTCAAACCCTCATATCCAGAAGAATTTGAATTGTTTTCACATTTTGAAGTAACCGCAGGAATACCAACGGTTTTATTTGCAATTACCACATGGAAAGAAAACGGGAAACCGAATATCTGTTTTCATTCGTGGAGTTGTTTTCATGGAGATAAAACTGCTTTCTTTGCTGTGATGGGAAATCTATATCAGCACACTCATACTTATGCCAACATTAAAAGGGAAAAATGCTTTTGTATTAACTTTTTGCCAATAAGCTATTATGATAACTTGGTAGACACAATCAATCACAATGATATTGAAACGGATGAGTTTGAAGTAGGACATTTTAATCTTTCCAATGCTAAGACAATTCATGCACCAGTTATCCAAGAGGCTTTTATTAACATGGAATGTACTTTAAAAACGGCACAGGATTTAAGCGGAGCCGGAATTACGGCTATGGTTATCGGACAAGTGCAACATATTTCTGTTGATAAGAAATACGCACAAGGCTATGAAAGACGGTATGGAAAAGACGGTTTTATGATGTTAGTACCTGCACCGCAAGACCTTGTTACTGGTGAACCAAATCAATCTGCGATTGCTACTATAAATATCGAAAAATATGATTGATAAATCCTAATTTGTCAACCAAAACTAAATACTATGAATTCACGCCGCAGATCCTTTCTGCGGCGTTTTGCTATATAACCCTGGCGCAAAGGTGCTCTTATCCCTTTGCGCTTTTTTCATATTCAAAATTAGGAGGTGCGGCACATGTGGGGCGCAGTATCACATTTTCTGTCTTTCACGCTTGGCACAATCGCAGGCGTAACTTTGATGTGTCTGCTGCAGGCCGGAAGGCAGGCAGACGAGCAGTTTACAAAATTCTTTGATAAAGAGGGAGGTTCAGACGAATGAAACTTGTGGTAGCCGAGAAACCCAGCGTGGCCCAATCTTTGGCCGCAGTGCTGGGAGCAAAGGAGAAAAAAGACGGGTATCTGGAAGGCGGCGGTTGGCTGGTGTCCTGGTGCGTGGGCCATCTGGTGGAGCTGGCCCAGCCGGAAGCCTATGGGGAGCAGTACGCCAAATGGCGGTATGCGGATCTGCCTATCCTTCCCGCCCATTGGAAATATGATGTGGCAAAGGATAAGAAAAAGCAGCTTGGCGTCCTGCGCCGTTTAATGGAGGATAAACGTGTGGACGCTGTGGTGTGCGCTACCGATGCTGGCCGGGAAGGTGAACTGATCTTCCGGCTGGTTTATCAGCAGGCCGGATGCAGCAAGCCTATTCTCCGGCTCTGGATCAGCTCTATGGAGGACGCGGCTATCCGTGATGGATTTGAACACCTGCGGCCTGGCGCCGACTATGATCTGCTTTATCAGGCGGCACTCTGCCGGGCCGGTGCGGACTGGCTTGTGGGGATTAACGCCACCCGCCTTTTCTCTGTCCTGTATGGTGATACCTTGAATGTGGGCCGGGTAATGACGCCGACACTGGCGCTGATCGTCCAGCGGGAGGATGCGTTCCGCTCTTTCCAGAGCAAGCCCTTCTATGTGCCGGAACTCACCTGTGGAGGGTTTACCGCTGCCGGGGAGAAGCTGGAGGACAAAGCGGCTGCGGAGGCAATACAGACAGATTGTGACGGAAAGCCTGCCGTTGTCCGCAAAGTGGAGCGGCAGAAAAAGACTGTCCAGCCGCCCCGCCTTTACGATTTAACTACGTTGCAACGGGAGTGCAACCGCTTGTATGGCTTTACTGCCCAACAGACCCTTGATTATTTACAAAGCCTGTATGAGAAAAAGTTGGCGACCTATCCGAGAACAGACAGCCAGTATATCACAGCGGATATGCAAGCAACGGTTGGCTCTCTGGCCCTGTGGCTTTGGCAAAATATGCCTTTTGGCAAGGACAGTACCACGGCGCCGGAGCTGGAAGGGATTATTGATGACAGCAAGGTAACGGACCACCATGCCATTCTCCCCACGGTGGAGATAGCCCGCACCGACCTGTCTGCTTTGCCTGCCGGTGAGCGGGATGTCCTGATGCTCCTTGCCTGCCGCCTTCTCTGCGCTACCGCCCAGCCCCACCGCTTTGAGGCGGTGCTGGCAGTTTTGGAGTCCGAGGGCCACACATTTACCGCCAAAGGGAAAACGATTCTGCATGAGGGATGGAAAGGCATTGAACAGGCTTTCCGTGCCAGTCTGAAACAAAAGCAGCCGGAGGACGGCGATGAAAATACGTCCCGTCTGCCGGAGCTGAAAGAAGGACAGAGATTTGAAAAGGCTGCCGCCACGATCCGGGAAGGCAAAACCAGCCCGCCCAAGCACTACACAGAAGATTCTCTGCTTGCGGCTATGGAGACAGCCGGTGCGGAGGATATGCCGGAGGACGCCGAGCGGAAAGGGCTGGGCACTTCGGCCACCCGTGCCGCCACGCTGGAAAAGCTGGTGTCCACGGGATTTGTCCAGCGGAAAAAGAAACTGCTTTTGCCTACGGATAAGGGCGTCAACCTGATCGCGGTCCTGCCCGATGTGATAAAATCCCCGGCGCTCACGGCAGAATGGGAGTCCATGCTGAAACAGGTGGAACGCGGAGAAATGACGGCTGACGCTTTTATGGAAGGGATTGCCGGTTTAATCCGTGACCTGATCCGGCAGAACACCGCCCCTGATCCTGCCTATTCCTCTTTGTTCGGAAGCAAAAATGCAGCCAATCGGGAAGCTGTCGGCACCTGCCCCCGGTGCGGCGGCGCTGTCTATGAGGGGAAGAAAGGCTTCTTCTGTGAAAATGAAGCCTGCACCTTTGCTCTCTGGAAAGAAAACCGGTTCTTTTCCAGTAAAAAGAAAACCATAACAAAAACCGTTGCCGCGGCGCTCTTAAAGGAGGGCCGCGTTTCCATGTCCGGGCTTTTCAGTGAAAAAACCGGCAAAACCTATGATGCCGTGGTGGTGCTGGATGATACGGGCGAAAAGTATGTGAATTTCAAGCTGGAATTTCCGCAGCAGCGGGGACGGAAGAAATGACCGGCCCGCCGCGGGAGCTGACCCGCTCCGAGCGTGCAGCGATCCGAAGGCTGGTAACAGGCTTATGCGCCAACTATGATGAGCGGGAAAAGCTCTGCCTTCCCCTGGACTGCTCTTGTTATATGCTTCATAAATGGTGGACCGGCGGCCTTTGCCGGTATTTTGAGCGGTCTGTGCTGCCGGTTGAACCATCGCTGGAGGCGATACTGACGGGAAACGATACTTCCCAGCGCCAGAAAAAATGCCCGGTATGCGGGAAGCTGTATCTTCCCACCACCAGCCAGGCGTATTGCTCTGACGCCTGCCGGATCTGGGCCAGACGGGACGCAGATAAAAAGCGCAAGCGCCGGATTCGCCAGCACAAGGGATGATATGTCTGCAACTTAGCCTGTTTATGCCTTGATTTATAAGGCTTTCCGGCCTCACTTTTACAGGCGGCAAGAGATTTATACTCTGCCCCTCCATAGGAAGGTTAAGTTGCGGACAAAGAGGGTAAAAATTGCCCTTCGAGGAAAAAGGAAGCCCCTCTTTCTAAAGATGTTAATCTGCGTTGCTTGTAGCAACGGATGATTTCGACTACAATAATGATACCGATGGAAAGAAAGGGGGCTGTCCTTAATGCTCAACGAAAATATTAAAGCAATCAGAAAATCAAAAGGACTTTCCCAACAGGAGCTTGCTATCAAGCTGAATGTTGTGCGGCAAACAGTTTCTAAATGGGAGCAAGGATTGTCGGTTCCCGACTCTGATATGCTAATCACCATGTCAGAAGTGCTTGAAACACCTGTAAGCACACTGCTGGGAGAAACCATTATTGAAACGGAGGTTGATACCTTAAAGGCTATTTCCGAAAAACTGGAAGTGATAAACTTGCAACTGGCACAAAGGAAAGCCACGAGAAGAAAAATTATTCGTTGGTTGCTTATTTCATTATGTGCAATTATAGTAATGATTTTTGCGGTTTTAATAATATGGAGTAGTCCTTATTTGAGTTGGGATTATAGTGATCCTGAAACCGCTGTTCTCGGAGTGGCTTTCCACTCATTTGAATGGCTGTTTGTCAGAGTGGCGCCAATTATCTTCATCGCTGCAATCGTTGGAATTTTCTTTACCTTCAAGAAAGAATGAATGGATAAACAGGAGTGTTTCTAACATGAAGAAAAAGGTGATCGGCATTATTGCCGCGATAGTAGTTGTGCTGGGACTGAGCCTTGTCGTTTACAATCAGATAATTCCCAACGAATATGTGCCTGCAGATGATGAAATAGCCCTGCACCTGCAATTAGACACGGAAGAAGATGTTGGATTACTGGTTTATGATTATCGTGCAGACAGTCACGAATACAGTGGAGGTATATCAAATGCGGACGGTTCGTTAATCAAGCACGATTCCGATAACATTGTGGTGTTGAATAAGGAGGAGCTAAACAATATCGCAAATACTTTCGAGTTATCCATCCAATTCCGAATCATAACGGAATATGTGGCTCCCAATTATGAAAATGTATATCCAGATGACATCACAAAGTATATGGAGCCTATTTCGTGGAAAGCGCACTTTGGTGAATCATATTTTATTACCATTACCGGTGATAAAGCAAATGGATATAAAGCTGTATTGAACTAAAAAGACTTATCTGGGGATATAACAAAGTATTATCAACGAGGAATTTGCCCCGAACTTTCAAAATTGAATATCAACCGCCCACCGGCGACGCCACCGAGCAGGAAATCTTGAAAGAGGTTTTCTGCTTTTTCTTTGCCCGGATGCTGGATGAAAGGAAATGTAACTGACCGAACAATTAACTTTTAGGAGGGATGTGTATTTGAAGATTGCGCGTGTATTTCCACGCCGTACCAAAGCAACGCCGGATGATCCTCTGGCATTTACCGGCCCGCCGCCAAGGGGCGGCCTGCCGGATATAGAAGAAGTGCATGTTTCTGTGGCCTTTACCTATGACATGGAGAAAGCGTGCCAGCTTGCCGAACAGTGGATGAAGCTGGGCGTCCCCGTCCACATGGGCGGTCCTGCCTTCAATATGCCTGGCGGTGATTTCGTGCCGGGGATGTATCTGAAAAAAGGTTATGTTATCACTTCAAGGGGCTGCCCAAACCGCTGCTGGTTCTGTTCCGTCCCCAGGCGGGAAGGCGGAAGGCTTAGGGAACTGCCGGTCACCGAAGGGAATATAGTGCTGGACGATAACCTGCTTGCCTGTTCCCGGCAGCATATTGAAGCGGTATTTGAAATGCTGGGCAGGCAGAAAGAGCGTCCGGCCTTTACGGGCGGGCTGGAGGCCCGCCTTCTTCGGCCCTGGCATGTGGACCTTCTGCGGGAATCCAGGACGCAGCGCATGTATTTTGCCTATGACACCCCGGATGATTATGAGCCGCTTGTGGAGGCCGGACGGCTTTTGCAGGTCGGTGGATTCGAGAGAAAATCACATAAAGCCTGCTGTTATGTTCTGATCGGCTACCGGGGCGATACCATGGATGCAGCAGAAAAACGCCTGCGGGACGCCTGGAAAGCAGGGTTTATTCCCTATGCCATGCTCTACCGGGATGATAAAGGCATTGTAGACAGCGAGTGGAGAAAATTTCAACGGCTCTGGGTTCGTCCGGCGATTGTAATGAGCCAACTGAAAGAAGCTGACGGGAGGTGATGATATGGAGAAACAGAAACTTGAAGTTGTACCGGTAGTCCCCGCAATGATGAAACTGGATGTGGCGGTCCAGGCTTTTAATATGCAGGATATTTCAAACCGGCGCTTTATGTATAATCCCAAGACCGGTATTTTGATTTTGGGACAGCAGTACGGGAAAACAAGAGGATTGCCCGGCAGCCATGCCGATGATCTGGCACAGGCCGGAATCAAAAACGGCTTTGATGATTTTGTGCGCGGCTGGGTGGGTACTGGAAAAAGCTATCCTACGGGTGTCATTCATTTTGCCCCGAATGTAGACGCCCAAAACATTTCCCTGTTCAACCGGGCGTTTGATACTTTAGAAATGTTTCAGCGCAACGGCGCGCTTCCCGATACCGTAGTCCGGGGATTTGGCAGGCAGTGGGAACAGGCGCTTTCCGAAGCCCTTTCCCTGGCGCATAACAAGATGATTTCAAATCAGGAGGAATCTATGGAAATTCAGAATATTACGCTGGAGGATCTTCGCCGTATGGAGGATAAAGAAGGGCTTATCCTGCAGGGATGCGGCGGTGAGCCTGGTGAGTGGGTTCAGGGAATCAATGACCTGCTGACACAGGATGGGATTCTTTTAGAGGGCACCACTTTTACCCATGTGAGTGTATTCCAAAATGAGGGCCTTACCTGTATGCTGTTTCCTTTTGAGGATGTCAAGCTGGACATAGGGAAACTCGCCATGTGGCGGCTGCAAACCCATGATACTTTCGGCGGCACCTGGCTGTCCGATTATATCGACAACCGCCTGGGCCGTGAACCGGCGCAGGAAGTGCCAGAAAAGCCGGATTGCCCGCTGATCGGCCAGGACGGGAATATTTTCAACCTGGTAGGTATTGCTTCCCGCACTCTGAAAGCCCATGGGATGCCCGACCAGGCGAAGGAAATGGCAGACCGGGTATTTTCCTGTGACAGCTATCATAAGGCGCTTTGCATTATAGGGGAATATGTCAATATCACTTCGGCTGACCGGGAGACCGAGCGGCCTCATTCTATCTGGCAGCAGCTTAAAAATGGTAAAACCACGGAAACGGCTGCCCCTAAAAAGGCGGCAAAGGAGCCGGAACGATAAGGAGGATGTGAAATGGAACAAGTATATGGAGTTTGGGCGGTAAGAAGTGCCGCTTCTATGTTCGGCCATGCGGAAGCATGGTGCAAAGAAGATGGCCGCCCCCTGGAATTTGAATCTCTGGAGGCGGCCCAGGCTTATGCCCTGGAATTGAACCGTAAGGCAACGGTCAATGTCCGTTACTTTGTCAAAGAGAAAGAACCGGAACCAAACGCTGTAAGAGTCCCGGCCTCGCAGCCGGATATGGAAGCTGTTGGCCCGGTGGACCGTGTGCCGAGAAATGAGGTGGCAGAAAAACATAATGAGATCCCTGGAAGGCAGATGGCGCCGGAGGCGGACCCGGTTGTGGAGATCCGTTCTGCCGTTCACAGTAACTATGCCAATATGGTCGCCATGCTTGCCGCTGACAATAAGGTATATCTTGGCCGGGAGGAACGCTATTCCTTTACCCCAGGCCAGCCGGGAAGCTATGATAACCGGGACGGCTCTTTATGTTTTGTGAGCGATATGCCGGAAATGTATTATTTCCTCTATGGGGAAGGCTGGTCGCACTCACAGGAGGAAATGCTGGACCGGGGGCTGACGATGGATCAGTATATGGAATTTGCCCGCCTGCGGGAAGGTGTTCTGCAGCAATTCACCCCGCGCCGGGAAATCCTGTTTGCGGGACACCCCTTCCAGGCGCCGGAAAACTATCTTCGCAATGCGGAGCTGGACCTGGAGGGTGAAAAGGGCAACTATAATATGATTGACGGCATTGTGAATAACGACCCGCCGATCCGGGCCGACCTTACCGATGGGCAGACCCATGAGGAAGTCAAGGAGCTGGCCCCGGAAACGCTGCCGAATGAGAAGCCTTCGATTATGGAAAAGCTGCGGGCAGACCGCATGGAGCATGAGGCCCGCGGTTTTCAGCCTTCCCCGCCGGAAAGGGGGCTTTAATGCTTGAAGCTGAAATTTGAAAATGTGGATGTGGAACAATGCCTGCGCTCTGTGATGGAGCGGAATACAAAGCATTATCAATCCGATTTTGAATTTGATGTGGGCAGCATGGAGCGTATCGCCCAAACAAAGCACTCGGAGCGCACCCCACTGTACTGGATGTCCCGCCCCTCCGGTACATGGTGTTTCCGGGAGCGGGATATTTTTATCCGGGATTCCGATGCGTTCCACACCTGGCAGTTTTACAAAGATACCCGTGATACGATCCTTGCGTACACGGTGGAGATTACCGGTATGGAAGGTGCTGCAATCAAGGGAAATCTCTATACGCAGGATTACAGGGCTATGGCGGAGCATATCGAACGGACCGCCCTCCCCGCTGCGGCGGTGATTGTCCAGTTTGAAGGCCAGAGCGAGCCAATGGAATTTAGTTATGCGTATTACCATGAACATAGGCTGTCCCTGCACGCCCAATTTGGCAAGGCAGAAAAATTCCGGATGGAGCCGGCTGTTCCGGGCCTGCTGCGCGGGATTCTGGCAAGTGAACAGGAATACCGGCATAACTTTATACCCGGCGTGTTTGAAAATCACCTGGATCAAATGATCGCTGCGGAAAAGCGTTCTGTCACTCACTTTCTGAAAGAGGCCGCCGCAAATGCTCCGCGCCCGGCTCTTAATAAAAAGGCAAAGGAACTGCCCCAGCGATGAAGGCCCCGAAAGAAAAACGCAGCGCCCAGCTTCACATTTTGATTTCAGAACAGGAAATGGATAAGATCAGGGAACGCATGGCGCAGACCGGTATTACAAATACTTCTTCCTTTATCCGTAAAATGGCGATTGACGGATATGTGATTAACCTGGACCTGTCCGAAATCCGGGAGCTGACCCGGTTGCTTCGTATCTGCTCCAACAATCTGAACCAGTATGCCCGGAAAGCCCATGAGACCGGCAGTATTTATGCGGTGGATATTGCAGATCTGCAATCCCGCATGGATGGGCTTTGGGAGATTGCAAAAAAGCTGCTGACGGAATTTACAAACATTCCATGAACATTCAAAAAAACGGTTGCTTTCCTGTGCTCCGGAGCGGTAGAATTTTCATAGAAAGAGAAAACCTGTTTTTGAGAAGGGAGGCCATCGTATGGGCGCTGCTTTACTGGCCGTTGGCATAGAATTGCTGATTGGCATTGGAATCGGGCTGATTGTGACGGTGATCGGGCTGTTCTTTGGAAACATCATTGTTTTTGACAGCATTGCGCTGGCAATCCTGGCGGGATTTCTTTCCCACGGGCTTTTAGGCGTCCATCCCGCCCTGGCGATTGTGATCGGTATTGCTGTCCTGCTGGGGCTTCTCCTGCTTCACCGCACCCGCCCCGGCTTCTGGCTGATCGGTGGAGCTCTGTCCGTTGTATGGGGATTTATTTTTGCTACCATGGCCTATGAGTTTTCCGGCAAGGATATGGTGTGGACCTATGTGGTATGGGCGCTGGGGGCGGTAATGGTCTTTGCCCTTCACCTGCGGGCACGGTATAAAATTGCATAAGGTAAGGATTTGGCCCGCCGATCAACCGGCGGGCCGCTTTTTTTACGCCTAAATGTAAGGAGCCAATGCACAGGTTATCCACGGCACAAAAAATGATGTGGTTATGCAGGTGGCCCTTGTCTATGTGGGTAGTCAGCACATAGGGGTACTTCCCTTGCAGCACTTCGTCGGCAAGCTGCCGCCCGATCTCATGGGCCTGCTCCGGCGTAGTTTCGCCCGGTTCAAACGCTTGTATCAAATGGTGGGCCAGATTGTTGCCTTTCTTGAACGCCTGATCTAACAGCATTTGAAATTCAATATCCGCCGTTTCATAGGAACAGCCAAAGGACGATACCAGCATTTTATCGTCCGTCTTGTCCGGGTTTTCGATGTAGTCAAGGGCCGCTTTCAAGTTTACCTTGATAGGATGGATCTTTGTAACTGCCATATCTGTGCAAGCGCCCCCTTGATGTCCTCAACGTCCTGCGCGTACACAGCCCCGGTACTGTTGATACGCCGCGCAATCTGATTGACGTTGACGCCGATTTTTTGCAGCTCCGCAGTCTGCGCCCGGATGTCGCTGGTGTCCATGTGGATGATATACCCGTCAATCAGCATTTTCCGGGCATAGGCCGAGAAATTCTTTGTGCCGAGCTGGGCCATTTTCTGCTGGATCAAGGCCCGTTCTTCCGGCGTTACCGGGACGCGCAGCACGATTTGACGCTTTCGGTTTGCCATTGCGTTTCACGCTCCTTTCCGGCAAAGGGGTTTGGGGATTTCCCCAACAAGCAAAACGGACGGCCCGCAGGGGCGGGACGGTGCGTTTTTCGGAAGTGTGGCTACACTTCCTATGCTTGCTGTTTTTGTTCTTCTCCGCTATAAGTACATTCGGAAAGCTCCAAACTACCCGCAAAACAGGGACTTCCCCGGAAAAAAGTGCAAAAAAATAAAGGACGCTTCCGCGTCCCCGCAAACAGAAGAAAACAGAGGATGGTTTTCAGGCATCCCCCGTTTCTTTCTTCTTTGGCTGTTCAATTTTAATAGCCCCGTCAATCGCGCCCTCGATGATCGGCAGGTATTCTTCGGGACACAGTTTCAGCTTGTGACCGACCCGCTGGCGCTGCTCACTTTCCGAACGCAGCACTTCGGGATTGAAATACCGTTCCACAGGAAGCCCGCAGGTCTTGATAAGCTGGATCACGACCGGGAGGCTGGGGATCGTCCCTTTATTCTCAATGTTGGCGAGATACCGCCACTCAATACCTACCATTTCCGCCAGCGCCTTACGCGCCAGACGCCGGGCTTTCGGCGCAGCTTTTACATCTGCGCCGAAAGTTTCAAAGCCGGGGCAATCTTCTACTTTCGCCATATAACATCACCCATTTACATTGTATAATTCATATTTGTCCAATGTAATGTTGCTATATGCAGGTGGATTAAACTTTATAATTCATGTTCCTCTTGAAAAGAAAAAAATAATACGCTATCGTTAGTTTACCAAAGTGAGCAGAAACGGCGAGGAATATAATTTTTCTTTGCTGTATGCTATATGCAAGGAGGTCAAGAAATGGAATGGTTAAACAATCTAAGTAAGGCCATTGAATACATTGAAAATCACTTAGATCAGGAAATATCGTTTGACGAGGTTGCCCGGATTGCGTGTTGCTCAACATATTACTTTCAGCGGATTTTCTCTTATGTTGCCGGTATATCGTTGGCAGAATATATCCGCAGGCGCAGAATGACACAAGCGGCCTTTGAATTACAAGGGACAGATAAAAGGGTGCTGGATATTGCTTTGAAATATGGGTATGCTTCACCGACTTCTTTTAATAGAGCGTTTCAATCTGTACATGGGATTTCTCCAATCGCAGCCAAGGAGAAAGGGGCAATTCTAAACGCTTACCCGCCAATTCGATTTTCCGTAAAAGTTTCAGGAGGGAGTGCTATGTCCTATCACATAATAGAGAAGCCTGCTTTTCGCATTGTCGGCATCCGCATGAAATTAGTTGACGATATGGAAGAAAACCAGAAAAATGTACCTCTTTTCTGGGAACACACCTTGAATGATAGCAGTTTTTCCGATTTGTGTACACTAAACAATGCTGTGCCAAATGGGATTTTAGGTATCAGCGTATATGAAAACCCCCAAAATATCTTTTACTATATCGCAGCATCCAGCAGCAGTAAGGCGCCTGATGGAATGTGCGAATATGAAATCCCTGCATCAACATGGGTGGTCTTTGAAAACGACGGATATTTCAAAGAAAATGTCCAATCAGTATTCAAAAGATTTTATACGGAATGGCTGCCTTTTTCGGGATATGAGTATGCGGGCTTGCCGGACATCGAAGTATATCCAATCCAAAACAAAACAATCCAGTGCGGTCATTCCGAAGTGTGGATCGCTGTGAAAAAAGAAAAGGAGAATTAACATGGAATACCAAATTGAGATCAGAGAAATAGAGCCTGTGCGTGTGGCTTATATCAAGTACAAGGGTTTTGCCCCCGAAGCAAACAAAGTGTTTCCCAATGTGTTCAAGTCGATCCGCGGGCAAACAAACGGAGCGCCGTTTTTCAGCTATTTGTCAATGAACCCTGAAACAAAGATAGGCGATATGGAACTCTGTGTGCCGACGGAGGCCACCCCTGCGGGAAATGGCATTGAAGTAAAAGAGCTGCCCCGGATAAAGGCTGTGTGTGTCACACACATTGGCTCCTATGAAACGCTGACATCCGCTTATGCTGCGATTGACGGTTATGCGGAGGAAAACAAGTTGAAGCTGTGTCCGCCTTTCCGGGAAGTTTTCATTAAAGGCCCCGGAATGTTTTTGAAAGGAAATCCAGACAAGTATATCACGGAAATTCAATTTCCCATTCAGGAGAACTAAGTACCATGTACGCTATTGAAGTAAGCAAAGCGGTAAAAAAATATAAGAATGGTGTGCAGGCGTTAGATCAGCTCAGTCTATCAGTCAAGGAAGGACAGATTTTTTCATTGCTGGGGCAGAACGGAGCAGGCAAATCAACACTCATTCGCATACTGACAACATATCTGCGGCCCACGGCTGGCGAGATCACCATGCTCGGAAAGGATGTTTATACCGAAGCGGCGGCAATCCGTTCTGAAATCGCCTGTGTATCACAGCATATTTCCATTGATACCTACCTTTCTTTAGAGGAAAACATGATGTTTCAGAGCCGCTTATATAAAATCCCGAAAATAGATGCACAGAAGCGCATGGAAAAGCTGATTGCAGATTTTGATTTGGGTAAATACCGAAAATATCCTGTATCTTCTTATTCTGGCGGTGTAAAGCGCCGTTTGGATATAGCGCTAAACATGATGTCCAATCCGCGTATCTTATTTTTGGATGAACCTACTGTCGGCATGGATATTCAGTCACGCATGGCAATGTGGGATATGATGAAAAAAATTCGGAGCGATTTTGGAACAACAATCTTTCTAACAACGCATTATTTGGAGGAAGCAGATCAGCTAAGTGATGCTATCTGCATTATGAAAGACGGGAAAGAAGTCATACAGGGCAGCCCGGACACCTTAAAATCGGTGCTTCGGCAAAATGTTATTCAAGTAAAATTTGCGACCAACGAGGACGCCCAAAAATACCTTCCCCTTTTACAGCAGCGGCAATCTTCTCAAACATTCTCTGTGCGGAACGCCTCTGTCCTATGTAACTCAAATGATGATCGTTCCGATATGCTGGATTTAATGACTTTCCTTTTGGAGCATCACATTCCGCTGATTGGAGTTGAAATTGTGCAGCCCACATTGGAAGATGTGTTTATTCGGCTGACACAGGATGGACGGGAGGGTTGTGCATGAGTGTTTTTACAATTTTACAGCGAAATGTCAAATGGCGGTTTCATAATTCTTTTACTATTGTTGTGACGATTTTGCAGCCGATCCTTTGGCTGGTTCTTTATAGTGCGGTTGCCTCTCAAACCATGCAGGGAACAGAGATTAGCAATTATACAGGCTTTATTTTACCCGGCCTTATTGTATTGGTGAGTTTTTCCGCTTGTAGCAGCGGTGGAATAATGAACTACATGATGAAAGCGGACGGCAGCTTTTACCGTATTTTGATTGCCCCTGTCCGTCGATCTTCCATTGTTTTGGGACAGCTTTTAGAAGCAGTGCTATGTACATTCATTGAAGTTTTCATTATGGGAGCTATCAGCCTTTTATTTTCCGTAGAATTTTCTGCTGGTATTTGGACATTTCTACTGGCTATCTTGCTGGTGTTTTTGGCAGCATTCTTTATATCAGGAATGGCGTATGGAATTAGCCTCATTCTCCCTAACGAAGTTGTTTACGAAACGGTGATGAACGCAATCGTGCTGCCTCTATTCTTTCTTAGTACGGCACTATTTCCGGCAAAGGGTATTGATGGAATTTTGAGGGTGATCGTTAATCTCAATCCTTTTACCCACATTATCAATGCGCTGCGTTCTCTATTGCTGGATGGAACTATTGTAGCCAGTGAAATGCTTTTCGTAATTATCCTGTTTGTAGCAATGGGAAGTATCAGCTTCGGCTGGGCTATACATCGCTTAAATCGTGAAACAGCCTTATAAATGATTGGAATAGGTTCGTGCTGCCGGACGACGGCAAAAGAAAAAAAGCCGTCGTGCAGCAGCCATTTTCCCATGCCTGATTACATTACGGCGGCTTTGATAAAATCAAGGCCGCCGTTCTCTTTGCCCCTCATATTGACGACGCCCTGACGCTGGCGGGATCGGCGGCCCACGGAGGGAGCCGCCATGAAGCAAAGAGCGTTTCGACAAATTAAGACAGGCTATGTACTGTCAAAAAAAGCCCGTCCCCGGCAGCGGGAACAAGCGGCCATGAGTATGTACTATACCGTGTAAATCAACTGCATATCGCTTCTGCTTTCGCCCGGTGGGTCTGCGACCTGCCGGGCGAGATTTGTTGTTTCCTGCGGTTCCCCAGTGCGGGCCGGGGCCGCCACATTGCTGCCGGTGAAAGGAGTGGTTTAAGCAGCTTTATCTTCTCATTCTCCCGCAGATCGGGGGTGAGAAGATGAACGAATACACCTTTGACTATGTGGAACGGAACCGGCTGGACGCTTTCTGCAAAACTGTTCTTCGCAACGAGGCCATCAACTACCTGTCGGAACTGGCCCGCCGCCGTGACCGGGAAAAGCCGCTGGACACCTTGCCGCAGGCGGAAATGGACAAGCTCTATGCGTTGGACGAGTACCCCAGCGACAGCTTTGTGTTCTCGGCCTTTGGTTATGCCCTACATATCCGGGACGAGCTGGTGGCCGGGGCCTTTGCCAGCCTGCCGGAGCAGGAGCAGCAGATTTTAATTCTGCGCTTCGTTGCGGCTATGGCGGACGGCGAGATCGGCGGCCTTGTGGGGATGTCCCGCAGCGCCGTCCAGCGCCACCGCACAAAGACTTTGAACGAACTGCGGCAAAGGTTGGAGAATAACGGAGGGAGGAACGCGAAATGAAGCAGCCCACATTCCACGGCAGGGTGCTTCTGCCCCTGTCTGTATTTGCTGACGCACGCGCCGGTGATCCGCTGGCAATGGAGCGCATCTTGCGGTACTATGACGGCTACATGAATAAGCTGTGTATCTTCACGCTTCGTCACCTCTTTTCCGGCCTGTATTTTGCGTACTTCTGCAACGGCCTTGCGTGCATTATACGGAATTGTTCTTGAAATTTGTAGGACGCTCATTAACCAAACCGGCACAGATCGTTGACATATTTTTATCTGCATGGAATTTCATGCGTGTTTATTCCCTGCCACTAAAGATAGGTATTTTGCTGCTGCCGCTTGGTATTTTTTCAGCATGTAAGAATTTCTAAAGAAAAAATCTATTAAAGCATTTGCTTAAACGAATTTTTCAAAGGAGGTGGGTAATGGCTACCACAAGGCTGATGCCCTTGCATATCGGAGAGGGCCGCTCCTTCTCTACCGCAATCGAGGACATCATTGATTATGTAGAAAATCCAGAGAAAACCGACTATGGGAAACTGATTTATGGATTTGAGTGTGATACCCGCACAGCGGATGCGGAATTTACCTTAGCCAAGCGGCAATATATCAACCAGACTGGCAGAGTCCGGGGCGCAGATGATGTGATTGCCTATCACTTCCGGCAGGCGTTTAAGCCAGGTGAAGTGACGCCAGAGGAAGCCAATCAGATCGGCCAGGATCTTGCTATGAGGCTGACGAAGGGAAACAACGCTTTTATCGTCTGCACACACATAGACAAGCACCATGTCCATAATCACATCATCGTGAGTGCGGTAAATCTGGAATGTAACAGGAAATTCCGTAACTTCTGGGGTTCTTCCTGGGCTTTGCGCCGGATCAACGATAAGCTGTGTCTGGAGCATGGTCTTTCTATTGTGGAAGATCCGAAGCCCAGCCGCGGCCATTATGGGAAATGGCTGGGTGATGGAAACAAACCTCTTTCCTTTCAGAATCAAATCCGACAGGCCATTGACGCCGCCCTAGAGCAGCACCCCTCTACCTTTGATGATTTCCTGAAAATTCTGGAAGCGTCCGGTATAGAAGTCACCCGGCGTGGGAAATCTGTCAACTTTCGTGTTCCAGGGCAAAAGAGCCGAACCCGCTGCAATACGCTAAAAGGAGATTATACTGAACAGGCAATACGGGAAAGGATTGCCGGAACCTATATTCCCTCTGTTCAGCCCAAACGGTCCAGTTCTTCGGTGAGGATGCTGATTGATATTGACGCCGCAATGCGGGCCGGTAAAGGCGCAGGGTATGAGCGTTGGGCCAAAGTGTTCAATGTGAAGCAGCTTGCGAAAGCTGTGGCTTACTTGAAGGAGCATGGGGATATGAGCTATGAGGACCTTCAAGCAAAGTCCCAGGCCATGACTTCCCGGTTTAATGAGCTTTCCACGCAGATCAAGGATATGGAGAGCCGTTTATCTCAAAATGGAGAATTGCAGAAACAGATCGTCAACTACTCTAAGACGAGAACTGTCTACATTGAGTATCGAAAAGCCGGTTACAGCAAAAAGTTCCGGGCCGAGCATGAGGCCGACATCCTGATCCACCAGGCAGCAAAGAAATACTTTGACAGCCTGGGTGTGGGGAAGCTGCCTACCATAAAAGCTCTGCGGGAAGAATATGCCGAAGTGCTGGAGGCCAAGAAAAAAGCCTATGCGGAATATAAGCAGGTACGGGAAGAAATGCGGGAGCTGCAGAATGTGAAGGCCAATATTGACTATCTGCTGGGGCCATCTGCGGAAAGAGCGCAGGAAAAGCAATCCAGATGATTTTGGGGCATACTTCTATTCTCCATAGCTTGTATTCTTCGAGAAAGCGAAGTATAATAAATGCTGGAGGTATGTACTATGGATTATATGACTTTAAGGGAAGCTGGCGAAAAATGGGGGATCTCTCCCCGGCAGATCAATAGCTATTGTTCTGATGGCCGTATTCCCGGAGCTGAAAAATTGGGACGGGTTTGGTTAATCCCGAAAGATGCAAAAAAGCCGATTGATGGCAGAACCAAACTTGGAAAGGAGCGCAAAGGGAATGGCGAATAATATTCTGCTGTTAGAAGATGACATGAGTTTAATAGATGGACTGCAATATTCTCTGAAAAAGAACGGTTATGCTGTTGAGGTTGCCCGTACTGTGTCAGAAGCAAAAAGATTGCTGCAGAACATCGACCAATATGATTTGCTGATTTTAGATGTTACCCTGCCGGATGGCACAGGTTTTGAAATATGCGAGATGGTCCGCAATAGGAACGAACAAATTCCGATCATTTTTCTTACTGCTTCCGATGAAGAAGTAAATGTCATTCGGGGCTTGGATTCCGGCGGGGATGACTATATTACGAAGCCTTTCAAACTTGGAGAATTGTGTTCCCGTATTCGGGCCTTACTGCGCCGCGCCGGAATTTCTAAGAGAGAAAAAAGATCGGAGATTGAATGTGGCGATATTTCCATAGATTTTTTGAGCAATCGAGTTCTGCTGAATGGGCAGCTACTTGATCTAACCAATGTAGAATACCGGCTGCTCTGTCTTTTGGTGCGGAACGCAAATCAAATTGTCACAAGAGAAATGATCCTGAATGAGCTGTGGGATGATAACGGTAACTTCGTGGATGATAATACCTTATCTGTATATATCCGGCGGCTCCGTGAGAAGGTTGAAACAGATCCCTCCCACCCCGAACATTTAATGACCGCCCGCGGGTTCGGGTATCAATGGAAAGAGGTGTCTGTATGAGTTTCCTTCAAGATAAACAGATACGCAGATATGTCATTTTTCTGGCGATCTTTGCGCTTGTGACTTTATGTGCGGGCGGTCTGTTTGTCATAGATCAGAGTGATGCTGTCAGAAGCAACTATCTTGCACATGATGAAGCTATTGCTTCTTCGCTTTTGGAACAAGGTGTTCCAAAAGACGCAATCGCCAATGCCCTGACAAGTACCGAAACAAGTCAAGGCGGAATCGAATTGCTTACGGAATTGGGAATTGAAAGCCAAGCGGCAGCTAATTCTCTGCCTTATCTTTCCCACTTTCAAAGGGACACGCTGATAACGGTATTGATTGGTTTGGCTGTTTTGCTTACTTTTCTTTTCGCCGGAACGCTTGTTTTCTTCCTGAGAAGGAAAAAGCTGTATCAGCAGGCCGCGAAAGTAATAGAGAACTATATCAATGGCGATTTTTCCTTTCATCTTCCACAAAACAGCGAGGGAGCAATTTTTTATATTTTTGCTTCTGTTGAGCAGCTTGCCACAATGCTTCAAGCCAAAAGTGATACAGACCATAAAGCAAAGGAATTTTTGAAAAGTACGATTTCTGATATATCCCATCAACTAAAAACACCATTGGCTGCCATTACAATGTATCAGGAGATTATTGCGGATGAACCGGAAAACCCGGAAACCGTAAAAGAGTTTTCAGAAAAGATCGGGGTATCTCTAAAGCGAATGGAAGAATTGATTCAATCCATGCTGAAAATTACCCGGCTGGACACAGGGAATATTGTTTTTGAAAAAAGAAATTGCCCTGTGACAGAATTGATCTCCCGTTCCATCAGTGAATTGACAGACCGGGCCAAAACGGAGAATAAGCAAATCATCCTGAAAGGCAATTCAGAGCAGACGGTCTTTTGTGATCTGGAATGGACGAGCGAAGCCATTGGAAACATTGTGAAAAACGCCTTAGATCACACAAAGCCGGGAGATACGATTCATATTTCATGGGAACGTACACCGGCGATACTTCGTATTTTTATCACTGACAGCGGCAGCGGGATTGCACCAGAAGATATACACCATATATTCAAACGCTTCTATCGGAGTAAACATTCCCTTGAAACACCGGGGATTGGCCTGGGGCTTCCGTTGGCAAAGTCGATTATCACCGGTCAAAACGGCCTGCTTTCCGTTCAGAGTGAGTTGAACGAAGGCACAACCTTCACAGTTTCCTTCCTTACTGAATCGTAAGATTAAATTCACCTGATTGTAAGCTGGCTTTGTTATCCTTTAGGAAAGGAGGCTGATGATATGGAAATCTTGAAAGTACAAAATTTATGTAAGACCTATGGTAAGGGCGAAGCAAAAGTTGACGCCTTAAAAAATGTTTCATTTTCTCTGGAAAAGGGAGAATTTGCTGCCGTTGTTGGTGAATCCGGTTCTGGAAAAAGCACCTTGCTAAACTGTATAGGAGCTTTGGACCTTCCTACTTCCGGCACGGTATTGATGGATGGTCAAAATCTTTTCTCTATGAAGGAGGAAGAACGCACCATTTTCAGACGGCGGAATATCGGATTCATTTTTCAATCCTTCCAGCTTGTTTCCGAGCTGAATGTGGAGCAGAATATCATGTTTCCGCTGCTTCTGGATTATCGCAAACCTGATCCGGCGGCAGTTAAGGAAATCCTGGCGCTGCTTGGTCTAACGGAGCGCCGCCACCATCTGCCAAACCAGCTTTCCGGCGGGCAGCAGCAAAGGGTTGCGATTGGCCGCGCTTTGATTACAAAGCCAAAGCTGATCTTGGCGGATGAACCTACCGGAAATTTGGACAGTAAAAACAGCCAGGATGTGATTGATCTGCTCACACAGGCTTCCAGACGCTTTCAGCAGACGATCTTAATGATTACCCACAATAAAAATCTGACCGCTTCGGTGGATCGGGTGTTCCGGGTAACAGATGGCGTGCTTACAGATTTAGGAGGGAATACGGATGAAGCATTATCTTGACCTTGTTCCTATTTCTGCAAAAGTCCATCGCAAGCAAAGCCGGATGTCCATTTTCTGTATTGTGCTGGCGGTGTTTCTGGTGACGACCATTTTCGGCATGGCAGATATGTTTGTCCGCAGCCAGATCATTAAAACACAGGCGGAAACGGGAAATTGGCATATCGCACTACGCAATATTTCGGATGAAGATGCGGCAGTTATCGCTGCGCGCTCTGACATAGAGGCGGTTGTTGCTTATGATGTCTTAAATTTTCGCGGCGATCAGGGATATACCCTGAATGGAACAGAAACACTTATTTGCGGAAGCGATGAAGGGCTGTTCACCCAAATTCTCTCTGATATAATCGCAGAGGGCAATTTCCCGCAGAACGATAACGAGGCTATGGTATCGGTAAACGCAAAAGAAATGATTGGCTTGTCGATTGGAGATCAGATTGCCGTCAACCTGCCTGACGGGACCGAACTTGCATTTACCATATCCGGTTTTGTTGAGAATACTGCAAATCTTATGAGCAGTGATTCTTATGGCGTGTTTATCACAACAGAAAAATACCGCACGATCACTTCCACTGCTGCGGATGGCGAGCCATCTGAAAATAGTACATTCTTTTATGTCCAGTTTTCTAATACGGGGAATATCCAAAATAGGATCTCTGAACTGAAATCTCAATTTGGATTAAGCGATGAACAGGTTTCAGAAAACACCAAACTTCTCGGATTGCTTGGACAGAGCAGCGATTCCTTTATGGTGCAGGTCTATATTTCTGCTGCCGTTCTGTTTGTGCTGGTTTTGTTTGCAGGCACTACGATGATCGCAAGCAGCCTGAACAGCAATGTTGCCCAGCGTACAGAGTTTTTCGGATTGATGCGCTGTATCGGGGCGACACCTAAACAGGTCATGCGGTTGGTACGGAAAGAAGCTCTCAGTTGGTGCCGCTTTGCAATTCCTGTGGGCGTTTTAAGCGGTATGGTCGTCATATGGATCTTATGCTTTATCCTTCGGCTCCTTAGCCCTGAATTTTTCGGAGAGATGCCTGCGTTTAGTATCAGTGTGCCAAGTATTGTGGCGGGAATTATTGTAGGATTGCTGACGGTGCTTTTGGCCGCCCGCTCTCCCGCAAAGAGGGCTTCAAGGGTTTCCCCGCTGGCGGCAGTTTCCGGCAACGCGAATGACTTGCAGCCAATCCGCAAAGCGGCAAATACAAAGCGCCTCAAAGTAGACACTGCGCTCGGTATTCACCACGCAAAGGCAAGCCGCAAGAATTTTGTGCTGACAGTGTGTTCCTTTGCCTTGAGTATCGTCCTTTTCCTCGCTTTTTCTGTAACGATAACATTTATGAACCATACTCTGACCCCGTTGTATCCGTGGGCACCGGATCTTTCCATTGTAAGCTCGGACAATTCCTGCTCCGTTGACAGGGCATTTATTGACGAACTGAAAGAAAATCCTGCTGTGGATGCGGTTTATGGACGGATGTTTGCGTATGATGTGCCTGTTACGGTGAATGGGGCAGAAAAGACCGCCATCTTAGTTTCGTATGAGCAGCAGCAATTTGAATGGGCCTCTGACTATTTGCAGTCCGGCTCATTGGAAACGGTACAAAGTGAATTGAATACCGGGCTGACCGTATATGATACACAAAACAGTATGCAGGTTGGCGACACGGCAACAATGCAAATTGGCGGCCAGCCTGTGGAGATACAAATTACAGGGCTTCTCTCAACCAGCCCGTTCAATAATACCGGTGATTCCGGCATTATCATTGTTTCCGAAGATACATTCCGTCAGATCACCGGGGAAGAAAACTATACCATCATTGATATGCAGTTATCTTCCGATGCGACAGACGAAGATGTGAATGCGATTCATCGCACCTACGGAGCCGGATTTGATTTCGTAGACAAACGGATGGATAATAGCAGCACATTGGGCGTTTATTACTGTGTATGGCTGTTCCTCTATGGCTTCTTGGCGCTGATTGCTTTAATTACCGTATTCAATGTGATCAACAGCATTGCGTTGAGTGTTTCAGCCAGAACAAAGCAGTATGGCGCTTTCCGGGCGATTGGGTTAAGTACCCGCCAGCTTTCCAGAATGGTAATCTCCGAAGCATCCACCTATGCGATAACCGGCTGTGTGGTTGGCACTGTGCTGGGATTGATCTGCAATAGAGCCCTCTTTGCCCTGCTGATAAATTCTAAGTGGGGAGATCCTTGGACTATCCCTTGGGTGGAGCTTGGAATTATCGTATTGATTATGGTACTTTCTGTGGTTTTGGCAGTGCGTGGGCCGATTAAGAAGATGCAGAAGATGTCCATTGTAGATACAATCAGCGCACAGTAATAACAGTATGTATAGGAAGCAGGCGGGGGTAAAACCCGCCTGCTTCTTCTTCCTTACTAAACTGTAAGCTAAAATTCACCTGAATGTAAGCTGCTTTCTGTAAAATTGCAAATAGATAGTGTCGGTAAGGAGGAAATAAGGGTGAGAAAAATACTTGTTGTAGATGATAATTTAGATTATCTGGAATTGCTGGCCTCTGTTCTGGGAAAGTATTTTGAGGTTCACGAGGCAACAGGGGTAAAAGACGCCCTGCGGGTGTTGGGCGACAAAGAAAAAGAAATTGAGGCGATCTGCTCTGATTACAATATGAGGGATGGCACAGGATTAGATTTGCTTGAAAAAGTCCGTCAAGAGGGCATAACCATTCCATTTCTGCTTATGTCTGGTGATGACGACCATGTACTCAAACAAAAGGCAAGGCTTTATGGCGGAGATTTCTGCTGTAAAACAGATTGTGATTTCATCGAAAAAATAAAGGTATTATGCTCGAACAGCTCTGGATCATGTCAGTTAATAAAATAGCATATTTTTCAGCAAATTTGCTGTGGTTCTGGTGTACTTGGTTTGTTTCATGCTGATCACAACCGCATCCATCCTGACCAGTTATATTGCTGCATAGGGCATATAGAGCGTTGCTTCTGTCCTTCTCACCGGAGCCACTTTGTGAAGAAAAAGTGAGGAACATTAAAATGAAGATTATACTTTGAGCTAAGCGCCGGAAACTCCGTTGCTTAGAAATATTGTGGATTGCCGGGTTTGCAACGGTCATAGTGGGATATAAAAAACACAGTAAGGAGCAGATAAAAAGCAAAATGAGAAAATTACTTGTCATAGACGATAATATGGAATTTAAAGTCTATCCGTTTAATACTCTTAATGGCTATTTTTCCGCTGATATTATTGCAATGCATAAAGGAAAGTGGGTGTTCTGCAAACATAAACATCGAACAACATGGGAACACCCCAGCGGTTGGATCGAATCAGGTGAAACTCCCTTGGAGGCTGCAAAAAGAGAGCTGTTTGAAGAAACTGGAAGTATTAAATTTGATATAGAGCCATTATGTGATTACTACATTGATATGGAATTAAACGGTTTTCACTATAAAGGGAATGGTCAAGTCTACTTTGCCACGATATATTCTTTTGGTGAAATCCCACCTTATAGTGAAATGGGAGAAATTGGTTTTTTTGATGCGTTGCCGGACAACTTAACATATCCTATCTTAAAAGATTATTTCTCTATTGCAGAGAAGAAATTACAAGAAAAGCAGGAAAATCAATCGTTTAATAAATAGAGGATGCTAAATAAGTATGGTTCATATCTCTCACAGGCTCCGTCAGTATAGAAGCCTGCTTGCGTAATTATCTCAATTTTTCAATGCGTTCCAGTAATCTGTGTCAAACATCCGATTTTTTGGGGGTATAAGACGGGAATTTACCGCCTATCACAAATTCACTACCACCTATATGCGAAATGTGGATTTAGCCACTTCGAATAGGTATACTCTTTATGGAGGTGATAATTTGCAAGTTGATGTTAAGATCAACCCATGTGTTGAGGATGTAGAAGTTCTCATTACTGCCGAAAAGAAAACCCAGTTTGTAAACAACTTGGTTGAGGTTATTTGGGATTTTGATAAGCACACTGTCACTACTCTTACCGGATACATTGACAACCGGGCTTATATAATTAAAGTCGCAGATATTTTAAGGATATTCGCCTTAAATCAGAAAGTTTATATTCAAACAGCTAACGGGGAGTTCCTTATTAAATATCGCTTATATGAAATAGAGGATGTATTAAGAAAGCAGAAATTTCTGAGGATCTCTAACTCTGAGATTGTCAATATTAAGAAAATCGCAGACATTGACCTGAGTATTATAGGCAGGGTCTGCATCCGACTTTCAGGTGATATTTGTGTCTATGTATCAAGGAGATATATTCCAAAAATCAAAAAATCTTTAGGAATCTGAGGTGACAATTATAATGAGCAAAGCTATAAAATATGGTCTTTTGGGGTTGCTGTGTGGGAGCCTCGCTTATCTCGTGTTTTCAATTTTGCTTTCTTGGAAACTGGGAACAGGTGAATTTTACTTTACTATTCCTGCGTTGGTAAATGAATATGGAAATGAGTTGCTTTCAGCGAGTTTGCAAATTTCTACATTTTTATGGTTAGGGATGGCAAGTGGAGTTGCCTTTTCCATGATTGAAAACATGGATTGGTCGCCACAAAAACAATCAGCCGGATATTTACTTACTTTGACAATCGGCTTGATACCAACAGCCTTTGTGGGGCGTTGGTTTGAGCATCTGTTTATAGGTTTTTTCAGCTATTTAATAATTCTTACAGGCATCTCAGTGGTTCTTTTTATCATTGGCTGGATAAAACTTAAACGCGATGTTATACAGATCAAGCAAGCCATTGCGTTAGAAAAGGAGGATATTCATGAGTAAAGAGAAGCTATCAGCCAAAAGGATAACTATCTGGATTTGTGCCAATTATGGCATATTCATACTTGGCTTTTTTATTTTGGGCAGTATGGGAACAGATAAGTACATTGTATGGAGCAATTTCATCTTAGATGTTTTCCTTGTAGCGGTTTCGCTGGTTTTAAATATTCTGTTATTTAAGAGAAAGTATCAAACACCGCTGTTAGGAAAAATTGCTCTTTTATTAACCACATTATGTTTTGGGGTGTTTACCTATTTTGCGTTTTTAATGCCTGAAAACGGGTTACCCGCAGTATTATTTTACTAATGCAGTACATCATGGGACACGCCAACATCGTTATGTACTACTTTATCTTAGCTGTTATTCAAAAGAGAAAACAAGGAAGTAACTTATGAAGGAGGTGGTGACAGCATGGGAAATTAGCCGTACTGGATTTGGGAGAGTCCGGCAGGCAAATTGGTGAAAAACTATTTGCTTTACTCTCTCCACACCAAAAGAAAGAGCTGGCTCGATTTGTTCGTGATTATGAGGCTGGTGATATTTCAGCTAATGCCCCATGTACCACAATCTTTCGAGAACAGTATTCTATTTCTCAGCAGGCAGATCAACCATTGACAGAGATCCAGGAAGATGATTTGTATTTCTGTTTAGAACAGCGCCTTGTCATTGTGCGGGGCCAGGTGATTCCGCTGACAGTCAAGGAGTTTGAGATTTTTGCTTTGCTTATACTGAATCCAAAGCGAGTGTTCACCTATGAAATGCTGCTGGATCTGGTATGGCATGAGGACTACACCTACTATTCCCGAAAGGCAATCAACAACCATGTAAGCAATCTGCGAAAGAAGATTAAGATTGCCCCGGATCTGCCAGACTATGTAAAAAGCGTGTACGGTGTAGGATATAAATTCGATATATGAAAAAGGAAGCTGCAGAGCAATTACCAACTCTGCAGCTTTCCTTTTGAAGATTATTTTAGCGTCCGCAGGACGCGTGGCCGTCACTGAAGGTGGCGATCTTGGGGGCTTGGGGGTTATCCCTCAACAAGCATTTTGGCCGGAGCAATCCAGCCAAAATCGCAAAACATGTATATGTTTGCATTGCTTGCAAGTTTCTCAAACATTCATATTTAGAAAAATATCAAAATGAGTGTTGACTTTCTCCATTGCAATGATACAATAGAAGTATCATTTAGAAGGTTTTCAAAATAATGGGAGGCAAAGGTGAAAGCACTGTGAGTTTACCTAATATTTTCAAGGCATTAAGCGATCCTGTTCGACGGGAGATATTGCTAAAACTAAAGCAGAAACGGAAGATGTCAGCCGGTGAAATTGCTGCGGAATTTGATTTGACAAATGCCACCATTTCATATCATCTTTCCACTCTAAAAAAGGCTGATTTAGTTTTTGAAACACGCTACCAGAAATACATCTACTATGAAATCAATACATCAGTATTTGAAAGTGTTGTTATGTGGCTTATGCAATTTCAGGAGGATAAAGATGAACCAAAAAAATAAACGCACCTTGTTTCTTACAAGTGCAATTTGCATTGTTTTGTCTATTGTGACATTTATTCTGTCCCAAATGGGTGGGGCCAGTGCCGAGAATTACATTTTACTTTATGTGATTGCGCTATTGATGAATATTGTTCTGAACCTTGCTCTTAGTATTAAAATTGCCTCTACAAATGGAGCCAAAGCGTTGGTGTCATTGGGCAAATGGATTATGCCGATTGCAGGAGTTATTTATTTGCTCCCACAGGTGTATTCTGTACTATTTCCAGATAAGGTTATGGTAGATTCCTATGTATATGTTTTTATTGGTGTCTTGCTTGTTATCAGCGGCAACTATTTCCCCAAAAACCATATCAACCCTTATGTTGGGTTAAAGTTTCCGTGGCTATTTGATGATGAAGAAGGCTGGTACAAAACACATCGTTTGGGGAGCTATACATGGATATTGGCTGGGATCATCTGCCTTATCCACCCGTTGCACAATTTAATGTATGTAACCGTTCCGCTAATCATTTTTCTGGTTGGCATTATTCCATTGGTCTATTCGCTTGTACTCTATTTTAAGAGGAAAAAGCAAGGCAATTAAAGGAGGTACTACTTATGAAATCCGCAAAGAAGCATATTATTATCAGCACTGTTCTGTGTGCATTGACACTGGCAGTTTTTCTCGCTTTTTACAGCCGTCTGCCAGAGTCTATTCCCGTCCACTTCGATTCTTCCGGGGTAGCAAATTCTTTCTGGCCCCGTAATATTGTGGTGTTTGGCGTCCCGGTGGCCTGTGTCCTGCTTAACCTCATTGCTGGTTTTACCCTGAGCAAGAAAGAAAATACTAAGCCGTATATGTATTACATCATGGCTATTATCGCATTTGTTGTTACTGGGGTTATGATCTTTATGGGCTTAAAGTGAAATGCCCCTGAACAGAAATATGTTAGCGGAACGGTTATTTTTTTGATTTTCATTTTGAAAAATTTCTAAATATAGGCGAGAAATGCTATGCTACAAATTAAAAATTTATCAAAAAACTACGGTACAAAAAAGGCCGTATGCAATCTTAGTTTAGTCGTGGAAGATGGCGACATAATGGGCTTCATTGGGAAGAATGGAGCTGGAAAAACAACAACATTGAAAGCCTGTTTGGGCATTATCGGCATAAACGATGGGGAAATCCTTTTGGATGGAATTTCTGTACTCAAAGAGCCAATGGCTTGTAAGCGGAAAATGGCGTATGTACCAGACAATCCACAACTTGACGAGTATATGACAGGCTTGCAATATCTTAACTTCATTTGCGACATTTACGAAGTGACATCCAAAAATCGTAAACAAAATTTCGAGAGATTGGCTTCTGCTTTCCAGATGGAGCCATATTTGAATAATTTGATTTCCTCTTATTCACATGGCATGAAGCAAAAACTTGCACTGATTGCTGCTTTTTCGCACACACCCAAACTTCTGATTTTGGATGAACCTTTTGTTGGCTTAGACCCAGAGGCATTTGTGATCCTAAAAGAGCAGATGAAAGAATTGTGTACAAGTGGAAATTCTGTTTTGTTTTCAAGCCATATTCTCGATGTGGTAGAAAAAGTGTGTAATAAAATATCTGTCATTAAGCAAGGGCACCTATTGTATTCCGGCATGACGACAGAAATCGTTGGAACAAAGGGGTTGGAAGAAGTATTTATGGAGATGAATGACGATGAAATTTCTGCTACTCCTACTAAGGAATAATCTTTTGCAGCTATCTCATGCCAATCAGCTTCGCTATGCAGATACAAAGAACCGTAAAAAGGCAATCACTCTGTATATACTTGTAGCTGTGATCCTAATGGGATTGCTTGCATATCTGATTTACTCCTTGAAAATCATTTATTCTATTACATGGCTGCGGGAAGAAATAGTTACCGAGCTTGTTGTCCCGATGGCGCTAATTTGTATGATACTCAATGTTGCGATTAGCATTTTTTGGGGGAGTGGTCTGCTGCTTAGCGACACAAATATTGACAGTGTGCTTGCACTTCCTATTCCGTTGCTCACATTGATAATCTCAAAATTGAGTGTTTTGTTTATGGTAGAAGTCTCCCTTACTACGGCTCTGCTGTTTCCTATGATGGTGCTGTTTGGCCTAAACGCAGGCATGGGATTTCTTTTTTACCTAATGGTGGTTGGAATAACGCTTCTCTTTCCAATTATTCCCGGCCTTTTGGGAACAATGATAGGGACACAGATTTACCGTGTCTTGAAAAGTTCCTGTGCTCGTACTGCTCGGATAAAGGCAGCCGGAGCAATTCTGATTTTATTTGCATTTATGCTATTTATGTTTTGTAAGTTTCCAGATATAGCTGCCGGAAATTTGGGGGATAGCTTTTCTACATCAGCTTTTACAATTTACGCAGGCAAGTACATTCAGCGGCTACTTTATGGGGACTATCTATTGATAGGGATATACTTCGGTACAGTTTTCCTTATCGGCGGCTTTCTGATCTATGGTTTAACCAAGATATATCAGAGTTGGTATAGCAATGATACAACGCAAAGCTCAAAATACCACACTGTCGATTGGAGTAAGCAAACAGTGAAGCGGCATAACACATTGTCTGCCCTTTTGGTAAGAGAGCGCATACGTTATTTTTCGCTTCCTGTGTATCTGACGAATACAGCTTGTGGATTGCTTTTTGCTGCGGTATTTGTTTTGTTAGTTGTTTTGATACCTGATAGGATTAATCCATATATTTACCAGTTAGCTGAATATTTTCAGGTTTCCCCCTCTGATTATGATGTGCTGTTCATATATGCGTTCTCTATTTTGACGACAATATCCTGCACAACCTATGCCAGTATTTCTATTGAGGGAAAACAGATAGAGGCACTTAAATCCTTACCTATTGCGGCAAAGAGCATTTTCCAAGCAAAGGTACTGCATCACCTTTCGTTGTTCGTACCGACAATTTTTGCTTTGAACACTATCATGGCAGTGTATTTACAATGGTCTTTTCCGAAAGTTATGTTGGGGTATGCCTTGCCTTTACTGTGTTCAGTGTTTATCGGTATGGTGGGTTATATCTTAAATCTGATTTTTCCTAATTTTGAGTGGGAAAACGTCACGCATATTATTAAGCAAAGTCTGCCAGCAATTTTAACATCCCTGATTGGAGTTGTAGTTACCTGTGGAGCCGCATATCTGCTGTTGAAATTTTCCCCAAACTCATTGTATATGGGGAGTTGGATTGTCTGCGGAATTATTTTGTTTCTGATTTTGACAATGGGGCTTTGGGTAGGGAAAAAAGGATCGCATTTGTATCAAGAATTATAGAACGATGTTTTATGAAATAATTTTTATCATTTACAATACATCTTTCTGTTGCATAAAACCAGTTTGACATCAAAAGATTATGTGATATTGAAGAATGTGGAAGGTGGTGATGACATGGGAAATTAGCCGTATTGGATTTAAGAGATTCTGGCAGACAGATAGGTGAAAAACTGTTTGCCCTGCTTTCTCCCAACCAAAAGAAGGATCTGACTCAGTTTGTTCGTGACTATGAGGCTGGCAATATTCCGGCTGATGTCCCATGCACAACACTCTTTCGAGGCCAGTATTTTATCCCTCCGCAGGCAGATCAACCATTGACGGAAATCCGGGAAGGTGCTTTATATTTCTGCTTAGAGCAGCGCCTTGTCACCGTGCGGGGCCAGGTAATTCCTCTGACGGTTAAGGAATTTGAGATTATTGCTTTGCTCATACTGAATCCGAAACGGGTATTTACTTATGAAATGCTCTTGGAGCTGGTATGGCATGAGGACTATACCTACTATTCCCGGAAAGCAATCAACAACCACATAAGCAACTTGCGAAAGAAGCTCCGGGTTGTCCCTGGCTTGCCGGATTATGTGAAAAGCGTCTATGGCGTGGGATATAAATTTGAAGTATAGATAGGGTGCGGTATTCTCTGCCGCACCCTTAAATTTTCGCTTTTTCTGATGTGTGGATAATGCCTGATTTTGTCATATATTGTTGATTAAATTCAGTAAAACCATGACACTTCTGGAAGAATTATAGCATTTATCCCTATATAATGCCCCAAAATGAGGGAGGTGGACATAATAAGTAATTCTGCTCTCCTTCACTAAAGGAGGGCATGGAAAATGCTGCCGAGGTCAGAATACCGGCCTCGACATAGCCGGTCATATAAAAGAGATTCAAACCCCGTAATCCTGCGATGGATTGCGGGGTTTTTCCATTCGACAGGATTTTGCATTTTCCATCCTGCTCCGTCAGATAGTGACGGAACACGACAGGCACAGCTTACCGCTGCACGGTGGGCGCTCTTTTTTATAGATGAGGCGCAGGACAAGCCTGCCGCCGGACCCGTGCGGTGTAGATCACCGCCCCTCTGATTTCGATTTGCTCGTCAACCCACTCAAAAATCGAAATTGGAGGATTACCATGAAAGAAATCAATCTGCGGGAATATTACCCGTTTTATACACAGGACGTTATTGTTGAGGTGCCGGACGAAGTGGCTGATCTTCTCCGGGAACTTAAGCTGGCTGATGCAGCTTCTTTTCTGCGTACATACCGGCATAAAGCATACTTTTCTCTGGATTACGATGTCAATGTGGAGCGCGACGCCCTGGTGGTTGTTCTGACACCGGCTGATATTTTGGAGCAGAAAGAAGAAAATGATCGGCTATACCAGGCGATTGCTTCCTTGCCTGAAAAACAGCGGAACCGGATCACTTCTCATTTTCTTCTCGGCATGAGTATATCGGAAATTGCAAAAAGTGAAGGTTCCGGCGTCAGCTCTGTGCATGAAGGAATCCAGAGAGGGCTTCGGCGTCTGAAAAAAATTTTGAAAAAAATGGAGTCAGACCCCGAAAAAAACGCCTAAAAATGAAATGAATAATAGAGGGACATATTCGGCGGGACAAGCCTAATGGGTGTGGCCGGTAACACACGTTCTGGCCCGCCCAACTGAAATACTGTCATAACTGCCACATCCCTCGCTTGTTCTTTGACAACTGAATATACGGTGCCATAGGTACTTTCCCTGTATTCCGAGCGGCAAATGGAGCGGCGCGATGACAGACGGCTTTAAGGAGGTGGTGAAGCCCAGCCGTCCGAGCGATCTACGCAATCCATTGACCTAGCTGTGGCAGGCCAGGCGCGATGACCGATACAGGGCACAATGATACTTTCTCACGACCCGTCAAAGACTTGGGGGGAGTCCCTTCTGTGTTCGTTAGCTCTGGCGAAGCGACGGCATAAGCAGGGCTATGATGCGGTAAAGCTGACCGCAGCCTGTGGCATCCCCGGCCCGAAAACGGGCCTGCCGGGGGGCGTGGCAAATACGGCAGTAACCTAAGAACATCCATGCCGTTGTTTTGATTTTTGAGCAGCGGCATGGATTTCTATAAAATCGAAATCAGATACCATGAGGCCGGGCCGCTCTTTCAGTGTGTCCGGCCTTATTCATGTGATTTTGATGATTCAGTATGAAAGGAAAGGAGCTGCTGTTATGAGTCACACACCGGCATATACGGTCATTCAAACACCGGAGGCAGATAAACTTGCCGACATCCGGGATGTATCTGTTAATAAGGATTTGCCGCGAGAAGAAAGGATTGCCGAGTTTATTCGGCAGATCCGGGACCCGTATCATTTCAAATGCGGCGGATTTGTTGTCAGGGCAAGTTTTTCCCAGGGAGGCGTTACCCTGGAAGAATGCCTCCGCGGAATCCTACGCTGAAAATTATTGATATTTTTTATTTTGGGGGCTGATTTTTCCCGCATGGAGCGTTATAATAAACATGGAAAAGGAATTGAATACCGATACGCAGACTGCACTCCTTGAATTGCGGGGATTTTTCCGTGATGAAAGGAGTGTTTTTCTATGCAGGTTTATAAAGCTGCCAAATACATCCGCTTATCTTACACGGATGACAAATCAAACGAAAGCAATAGTGTCGGCAATCAACGAAAGCTGATCGAAGATTTCGTGAGCCGTCACCCGGAGATCGAGCTGGTTTCCGAAAAGGTAGACGATGGGTACAGCGGGGTTATCTTTGACCGTCCGGCTTTTAAGGAAATGATGGATGACATCATGGAGGGAAAGATCAACTGTGTCATCGTCAAAGACCTTTCCCGTCTTGGCCGTGAGTATATTGAGACTGGCCGCTATATGCGCCGTGTCTTTCCGGCCTATGGCGTGAGGTTTATTGCCATCAATGACAATATTGATACTCTCAATGAGAGCGCAGGCGATGACCTGACTGTATCAGTAAAGAACATTATGAATGAAGCCTACGCACGGGATATTTCCATCAAAACGAGAAGTTCCCTGGAAACTAAGCGTAAGAATGGGGATTTCGTTGGAGCTTTCCCGGTTTACGGCTATCGTAAATCCGAAGATAACCATAATCTTCTTGTGGTAGACGAATATGCTGCCCAGGTGGTGCGGAGCATTTTCAGGATGCGACTGGAAGGATTCAGCCCCTACGCCATCGCTAATGAGCTGAACCGGCTGGGTACACTCTCTCCCCTGGCATATAAAAAGTATTATGGTCTTCCCCATGCCAAGAAAGGCTATACAGACCGGAAGGATTGCCGGTGGTCGGCAAATACCGTCACCCGGATTTTGCAGGATGAAACCTATACCGGCACACTGGTCCAGGGTCGAAAAGGTTCTCAGCACTTTAAGCTGAAAGAGATGGAGAGCCGCCCTTCCTCCGAGTGGATTCGCGTGGAAAATGCTCACGAAGCCATTATTGATCGGAATGATTTTGACCTGGTGCAAAGGATTCGCAACCTGGACACCCGTACATCTCCCCAAAAAGATAAAGTCTATCTGTTTTCCGGCATACTGGTCTGCGGTTGCTGCGGCAGCCGGATGGTACGCAAAACCAACCGCTACAAAGACAAAGAGTATCACTATTACTATTGTCCTACCGGAAAGAAGAACGGCTGCGCCCATCCGGTCATGGTAAAGGAACATGAGCTGATGGAGTGCGTGCGGGACAGTCTGAAAGGGTTTATTGCCAATGTAGTCTCTCTGGATGAAATCTTATCCGACATAGACCAGAGCCGTATCAACCGTGAGCTTATCAAAGAATATTCGCGGCAGATCGCCCAGAATGAGCAGCAGTTGGAGCAGATCCGTCAATATAAGATGAAACTGTATGAGAGCATGGTAAACGGCTTTCTGGACAAGTCGGAGTTCCTTTATAACAAAAGCAGTTACAGCGCCCGTATCACCCAACTGGAACAGGCGGTTGCCGCCCTTAAAGAAAAACGGACCGATGTAATGGAAAACCGGAGTGAGCGGAATCGTTGGATTGAGAATTTCAGGCGTTTTTCCGATCTGGAAGAACTGGACCGCAAGGCGGTGATCCAGCTTGTGCAGGTGATTACAGTGCTTGGAAAAGACGAATTGCAGATTCAATTTAATTATCAGGACGAATATGAAAAAGCCCTCGCCCTGATTACGCCGGTACAGGAAAGGATGGTGGTCTGAAATGGCGAGAAAGAGCAGAAAACATACTATGGCGCAGGCTGCCATGCCTGCTTCCCCGTTTATCAGCACGGCGCTGTATATCCGGCTGTCTGTGGAGGATAACAATAAACGTGGAAATTCTATCGAAACGCAAAAGCTGGTTCTCGAAAAATTCCTGTTGGGAAAACCTGAACTGCGTCTTTATGACATTTATATCGACAATGGAGCAACAGGAACGAATTTCAACCGTGACGGCTTCCAGCGGATGCTTTCGGATATTGAATCCGGCAAAGTAGGCTGTGTGATCGTCAAGGATCTGTCGCGCCTGGGACGCAATGCCATTGACACGGGATATTACATTGAGCGTTATTTTCCTTCCCATAATGTCCGGTTCATCAGCGTTACGGATCAATTTGACTCTGAAAATGCTGATAATCTCCACGGCGGTATTATCCTTCCGCTGAAAAATATGATTAACGAAGCCTATGCGCTGGACATAGGACGCAAGATAAAGGCCCAGGCCCGTCAGGATATGAAAGAGGGCAAGTATGTGGGTGGCAGGGCGCCATTTGGATATATGAAAGACCCTGATGACTGTCACAAATTGATTATTGATCCGGTGGCGGCTCCTGTGGTACGCCAGATTTTCCAGTGGGCTTATGAAAAAGTCCCTCTCAATCGGATTGTATTGCTGCTTAATGAGGGTGGCTATCCCTCCCCAGGAAAGTATAAAATGCAGACCGGAGAGATCACCCATCAGGCATTGGCTGGTCGTGGTTACTGGCAGACCTGGACGGTTTCTAAGATTTTGCAGGAAGATAAGTATACTGGTGACATGGTGCAGGGGCGGACCAAAACCGTTCTTCATCGGCAGGTGCCCGCAGGCGAGGAAAACCTGATTGTGGTTACTGGCACCCATGAGCCTATTGTTTCCAGAGAGATTTTTGATGCTGTCCAGAAGTACCGGGCAGAAGTGGCCGAGGAAAGCAAGAAGCACCCGGTTATTCCATATACGCCCAATATTTTCAAGGGGCGGATTTTCTGTGGAGACTGTGGGAGAAGCCTGCACCGGCAGCGCCAACAATGCAATGGTTCATATCGCTTCCACTGCCTGACCCCTACCAGGGTACATAAAGATAAATGCGCTGGTGTTTCCATCAGCGAAACCGAGCTGATCGCAACGGTGCTGGACATTCTTAAAAGGGAATTAGCCGCCGTTCTGGGGGATTATGCGCTGCTTCTGAACGACAACATTCAAAAACAGGAAAAAGAGGCTGCCACCCGTGAGAAAATCAACCGGGCAAAGTTACAGCTTAACCAAAGTCGTGAGTTTTTGCAAACTCTTTATGAAAGTCTGATGAACGGAGCGATTGACAGCGAAGAATATTTCGTTTTGAAAGCGACTTACGAAGAACAGATGCAGGCGGCCCAAAAAGAGCTTTCCTTTTATGAAAACCAGTCTGCCGTCCGTCAGAAACAGACCGAAAAGTGCAAGGACCTGGAAAAAGACGAGCAGGAACTTTTGGCCGGAGGCTCCCTGACTGCCGCTCTCATTGAGCGTTTGATTGAGCGGATCACGGTCTACCCGAATAAACAGGTAGATGTAAAATTTACATTCCGTACGGAATTTGAGGCGTTTAAGGAGGCGGCGGCAGAATGAAAAAGTATATGATTGCTCTTTATATCCGTCTTTCTTTGGAGGACGCCAAAACAGATAGTATGAGTATTTCCAGCCAGCGAAGCATCCTTCGGGAATATGCCTCTGAACTGCCTGAATATGCCAATGCGGAACTTATGGAGTTTGTAGATAACGGGTACAGCGGGGCAAACTTCGAGCGCCCTGCGGTGCAGGAATTACTTGACCTGGTACGGGCCAATCGGATTGACTGTATCATGGTAAAAGATTTTTCCCGGTTTGGTCGCAACAGTTTGGAAACCGGCTACTTTATCGAGCGGGTATTTCCGCTGTTTCATACCCGCTTTATCTCTGTCAATGATGATTTTGACACCCAAAAGTTAAAAGGTGATACCGGAGGTATGGAAGTCGCCTTCAAGTATTTAATCAGTGAGTATTACAGCCGTGATATGTCGGTAAAGACCAAAACGGCCAAATACCTGAAATTCCAGCGTGGCGAATACCAAAGTAAAATCTGCCCTTACGGTTATCGCAAAGGGGAAAACGGACGGATGGTGCCGGACCCGGAGACCTCCGAAGTAGTCCAGAAAATTTTTGAATATGCCGTACATGGCATGAACGCAGCCGATATTGCACGGGAGCTTTCCCGTCAGCAGATTCCCACGCCCGGAGAACATAAGGCTCGAAAAGGAATTAAGACACACGATGTTTCAAGAACTCACGGAATGTGGTGTAATTCTACGGTGCTTCGGATTCTTGCTGACGAACGATATATGGGCACTTATGTGATTGGTAAAAGAGAGGTTACGGAAATTGGCGGCCACAAGATGCGGAGCAAAGCGGAAAGCGACTGGATCAAAATACCGGACCATCATATACCGCTGGTGAATGAGGAAATCTTTTCAAAGGCTAATGCCTCTATTCAGCGTTTTAAGATTCCAAACAGGAAAAAGCACAACTATCTCCTGCGTGGGAAGGTTATCTGTGGATGCTGTAAACATGCCCTGCACCTGGCAAACGGGACATCTTACCGGTGCCGCTTTTCCAGCACGATTCCTTCACTGGACTGCTATAATATTCATATCCGAGAAAAAGAACTGAACCAGCTTGTTTATGAATTACTGTGCAAACAGTTCCAGGTAGCATTTGGCGTTGACAGCTTAGCGGATCTCTGTAAGGTAGATACCGTTGCTTTACGTCAAGCTGACTTTGACCGGCAGATTTTTGAACTGCAGGAAGAAAAGCGGAAGCTGTATGAATCGCTTGTTTCCGGGGGGATTCCGCTCCCGAAATATAAGGAGCAAAAAGAGCAGATCAGTGAAAGGCTGTTGGAAGTGCAGAATACCAAAGCGGTTGTCATGGCCCGTCTTGAAGCCGAACAGGAAGAACGGCACCACCAGCGCCAGCAGATGGATATTTCCCGGATGCTGACGGAAAGCGATGGGCTGACTTCGGAATTGGTTGATCTTCTGATTGATAAGATTTATGTTTACCCTGATAAACGGGTGGATGTTGAATTTAAGATAAGGGACAGTTTTGCAGCTCACAAATGAGGGAAAGGGATTGATTATGCGGATTGCGTTTTATTACAGAAAAGGCAACACAACTTTTGGCTGTATGCTGCCGGAAGAAAAGGAACGACTTCATGTTTTTTTTGCCGCCGAACAGAAACGGGAGGCGGCAAAATCCCTATCAAGAAAGCTGGATCATGGGGACAAGAAAAAATAAATATTTTTTTGTCGTGGGCTTGACATAAGGGTGCCGCAGATCATGAAAGCGAATCTTCCGCATACCGTTCTTTTGCAGAATCAGCGGAAAATGCTGTGTGAGATATCCGGGCTTCACAAGTTCACCGATCTCGTTGACATAGATATAACCGGTGTATTTTTTGCAATAGGAACGCCCGCATAGTTTTTGATTCAACTCCTGCTGTGCTTTCAGACGGTGCAGCAATTCTTCAAACGGCGGGACAAGCGGCAGACTGCGGTAGCTGGATTTCGTCTTTGTCCGATCCTTTTGGATGATTTTGCTTTTGCCATCTATGGTCGCCTGCGTGACGGTATGCCGGATAGTAATGGTTTTCTTTTTGAAGTCGATCGCGTCCCACTTCAAGCCAACCGCTTCACTTCGGCGCAGTCCGTAAAATGCGCCGAGGATAACGCCAAGCTCTATGGGGTCGCCTTTGACGATCTCAAAAAGGCGGTTTAGTTCATCTTCTTCGTAAACGCTGCCGACAAACTTTTCTTTTTTCGGTCGCTCAATGCGATCCGCAGGGTTCGTATCAATCAAACCGAGCTTGAAAGCGTGCTGTAAGGCTTTACGGATATTGGCATGACGATGTATGACCGTGTTTGCGGAAACACCTCGCACCGTCAATTCGTAGGTGTAATAATCCTGTATGTGTTTTGGTGTCACCTCGCACAGCGCCAGTCCGGGATGGTGTTCTTCAAAGTACGGAATGATCTTGTTTTTGATCCCCATTGCATACGCCCCGTAGGTGGTTTCCTCCACATTCTTTTTCGTCATTTCCAGCCAGTCAAGCAGAAATGCAGTGAAAAGGATCGTGCCCGCAGGGGCTTTGCCTGTGCTTCGTTCGATCGCTCTTGCCTCTAATTCGGCTTCTTTTGCGGCACGAGCTTCGGAAAGCATTTTTTCGGCACGCTTTTTGTTTCCCTTTACGGTTAGACCCGTGGATTTCGACGGCGTGTGCCGTTTGCCGTATTCGTCCACATAATTCAGTACCATATGATAGTACCCGTTTTTTTCTCGCAGATGTCCTGCTACCATAATAAAACCTCCTTTGAGTGGTACAGCGTAGATTCATCTGCCATTGACATTCATATTGTAGCAGAAAGAACCTCGCAGGCCAAATGTGCAAACGAGGTTTTACGCATTAGATTTATCTATCAATTCCAAGTATTCCAGAATGTTGAGCTTCGGGATTCGATAATGACGGCCGACGATAAAGCTCTTGATTTCGCCGGATTTCAAAAGCCGATATGCCGTTTTATCGCAGATGCCACCGAGCATTTCACACATCTGCTCGACATTGACTACATCGGGATATTCGGTGAACAACAATTTATAGGCTACCTGAGATTCCATAGGTAGTCCTCCTTACCGTTTCTTCGGAATCAGCTCATAGTCGTATCCCTTCCGCTGATTGCAGTAGGTGCAGGTATCCTTTTCGATCTGCTGCGGCTCGATCCTGCGCAAAGAATAAGCACCCGTGCCGCAGAAGTTATTGGCGCAGGTGCTGCAAAGGCAGAGGATCAGTTTTTTCGGGACGCTTTCGATCAGACCGATGCTGACCGCCAGCGCATGGTTGATGCCGCAAATGTGCTTTTCGGACAGATGCCCGATGAAGTTGCCCAAGCGTCGCTTATCGACGGTGCGCAGCTGTTCCAGCAGGACGATGGAGGGCAGCTCCAAGCCGTCCTCGGCGTCGATGTAGTAGTGGGTGGGAAGTTTGGCTTTCACGCCGGTTTTGCTCGTAATGGAAGCGATAATGACCGTGGGGCTGTGTTTGTTCCCGACATTGTTCTGAATGATCACGACGGGGCGATAGCCCTCCTGCTCGGAGCCGATACCCCCGGCCTAGATCGGCGTAATACATATCGCCGCGCAAATATGTGTGGTTCATTCTGTGATGACCTCCTTTGTGTATTTAGGCGTTTCCGCCTATGTAGAGGTCAAGCGGCAGAACAGAATTGAGGTCGGTGAGAGATAAAACATTCTCCGTTTCGTCTGACCCGTCCCGCCGCTTGACCGTAGTATTTTGAAGAAAATCTATTTGTCCTCGACACCCCGATTTTCTATTGGGAAGTCATCAAGCGGCCGATGGCTGTCGGCTCCACGGGAATTTCACCCTCACGAGGTTCTCTCGCAACCGCCCCCATTGCCTGCGACGGCTTCACGGTCGAAATGCCGCTTATCACGCTCGGACTGTGGCTGGACGGGAGTATCGTTAGCCCTATTGCCGGTCGTCGCCGGGGCGGGAGCCACCCGCCCGTGATAGCCGACTGTTTCTCGCTCCCCGCAATGCGGATTATGGCGCAGCCGCTAATGTGGCTCATGCTTTCGCAATGGCAATAGGAATGTGCTTGATGAATGGTTATTCGGTTGTCAAAGATCATCCCTGCTTGCCGAAAAGGAAAACAGGCAGAGAGTTTTCGTACCTCTCCACCTGTTTCCTCACTTAAAGGCTATTTGTGTAGTCTGAACTCAAAAATTTTTGAAAAACTTTTTGAGCTTTTCCACGGCGATGTCTACACTGAATTTCACTGCCCGTTTGGTGCATCCCTCCATTTCTGCAATCTGCTCATAGGTCAAGCCTTGAAAATAGTAGAGGATCAACCTCCGCTTTTGTATTTCGGGCAGTTCAGAGATCGCCCTATGTAACTGCGCATATTCCATGCTCTGCAAAGCGCTTTCTTCGACCGTCGCCGGGCGATGCACGGCTCGGTCATACAACGATGCCTCCGTGAGCTCCGACTGCTCATAGTGGCGATCCACCTCGTTCAGATAGGAGAGATCGTCCAACTCAAAGGAATCGAACAGTGCATACACGGCAGCACTGATCTCAACATGATGCCGATCGCCTTGCCCGTCCAAAAAGGTCAGCCAATGGCGGCCGTCCTCGGTCGTGCTGATGGTATAGGGATCATATTTGTCCTTTCTTCGTTTCGGATGGTTTCCATCCATAGCGTTATCCTCCGTTTCGATTTGAATTTTTGAATGATCCAAATCGGACGGAGGGCTGCGGCAGCCTACGCTGCCACGCAAAAGGCACAGATATAGCAAAACGCACCTGCAAAGCGGCAGAAGCCGCAAAGCAAGTGCGTTTAATTCATTATTATAATGACCGTGCAGTTCAGCATCAAGGAATGAGTAGAAATCAAGTTGAATAATTGATGCAAGCGATGGATCAAGCGCCCGATGCTTTTGTCATGCTTTCAGGATAATCCTCATTGTCCGGTCACAGCAGCGAAAGCATCTATCAAATCGGCATCATGTTTTTGCTATACACCGCAAGGTGACAACCATTTTACGGATTTCCGTAGCCATATCCTTGAAGACATAAGACTTCAAGTCACCAAAATGGGCTCTAAACTGCAAGCGAATCTTTTGGTATATGGCACTGTCGGTCATTTTCCTTGTGCAAATAGGTGATGCAACGGATCAGTGAATCAACTTACCGTCTTTCATCTTTAGTAGCACATCGGCTACCTCTGCTACTGCGGGATCGTGGGTGACAATGATAACACAGCGATTTCCCTCATGGGCCAGCCCTTGCAGAATACCAACAATGTTTCGGCTGTTTTCACTGTCCAAATTGCCGGTAGGTTCGTCTGCCAGAATAAGCTCACTGCCTGAGGTTAGCGCGCGGGCGATAGCCACTCGCTGCTGCTCTCCTCCGGAGAGCATATTGGGAAACCGCTTGAACTGATCCTCCTTCAACCCAACTTGCAGAAGTTTTTCTGCTGCGAGCTCATCCGCTTTTTTCTTTGGCATTTTGCGGACATACAGGGGATAGGCGGCGTTCTCCAACACGGTCAGGTGTTGAAACAAGTTGAAATTCTGGTAAATCACGGACACATGGTTCAGCCGGTAAGAATCACGGTTCATTTTCGCCGTGGATTCTCCGTCTAATTCGATCGTGCCGGAGGTCGGCACATCCAGTCCTGCAAGCAACGATAGAAATGTAGTCTTCCCGCTGCCGGAAGGCCCTACAATGGCATAAACATGCCCCTGTTGAAAAGTGCAACTGACACCATTCACAGCCCTTACTGTCTGGACTGCATTTCTATATTCGTATGTAACTTGTTTGGAAGTCAGGATATTCATATTCAATCCTCCACCTTCATGAGATTCATAACATTTATGCTTGTGATCCGAAGTGCTGCAACCGCGGAACCGAGTAAAAATATACCTGTCATCAGCGCAGCATGAAGCAATGCACTTGTCTGTATTTCGCCTTCCAGAAGAATGCCACCAGCTATACCGAAGAATGCACCTGTAAAAGCGAGAATAGAAAGTTCTCCCATGACCAATCCAAAAATTTTACATTGTTTCATGCCGAGGCAGCGCATGACAGCAAACTCTTTTGTCCTGCCGCGAGTTGCCAGAAAACTTGCGAAAAAGCCGATGCCGCCGCATACAATGATCAAAACCGGCAGCAACAGATGCAGCATGGAAAGGTTCGCCTGAATCTCCTCTATATTTTTCTGATAGGTCTCATCGTGGATTAAAACACCAAAAGTAAGACCATCCATTTGATTGCTGAGGTCGGGGCGAACAAACCACTCGTAAATGTACGATTTGCTTTCTTCCAGCTTTTGATTGTTTCGGATATCGAAAGAACAACTGTCCGTCAGAAAAGCAACGGAAACGCCTTCACTCCATGACATGAAATAGGGACAATATATTTCATTGCTCGGGCCGTTTGCGACAGTCCCTATGATTCGCAATCGTGCGGATTCGCCCATATCGGCAGCAACGGTAATATATTCGCCATCGGTGAACATGTCAGATGAAATCAGACATACTTGTTCTTGCCCACGCAGATCTTCTTCCTCCCAGCCTTCAAAAAATCGGACATAGACACCTTCTGCCTGAGAAAGAGCGGGATCGGAATCGATCGAGAGGATCCGGCTGAGTGTTGCACCTTCTGGTTTCTCCAATGACATTTTCGCTTTTGCCCGCACGTTTTTTACATAATCATCCAAATAGCATTCCCGCAACCGTCGTTTCCCCTCCAACATCTCTACAAAAGCGGAAAGCATCTGTAGGTTGCCGGAATCAGTGCCTTTTGCATTTGTTACGGTGCAGGAAATCGTGGTGTTCTCAATTGTGCTGCTTAAAGCGTTCTCCTGACGGATAGTTAAATTCTGCAAGATCATTGCAGAAAGAGCACTTGCGGCAGTAACTGCAATAAGGAGCAGACTTGATGTCCATCGGCGGAGCATGGCAGTCAGTGTTACACTTTCAAGAGCGTGACCGTTTTTTTGAGACATAGACAATTATGCTCCTTTCAAGGCAAGCCTTATTTTGCTTTCATCAGCTTGCGGTTCGCAAAGATCGCCGTGCTGATCATAGTAGAAACCATGAGAAATACAAATGCAGTAACAGCAGAAACCGCCATTGCCTCCGGTCGGAGCGTAAGAGCGCTCGAAAGCAGATTCCGTGTAACAACATCAAATAGCGCAATTGCAGCACATGTGCCAAACAAGACTGCAAGGGTTTCCAAAGGAATAAGTGCCATGATGATTTCCCGGAATACTGCCTTGGATGACCTGCCCAAGAGGCGAACACCACGGATCGTCAAGTTCATTCTGCGGAAATTCAGAAACAAAAACAGTGCGGAAGTAAGCAGGAATACTCCGATGCCGACCATCATCAGGCGCATGGCATTGGTTTCAAGTGCATCCAGTGATTCCTGCATAGAAGAAAAGTCCTGATCGAAATAGAGAAATTGTCCAGCGAGGTTCTGCTGCTCCATGTACTTTTCAAATTCTTTTGCAGAGCCATTTTTCAGGACAAAAGTGTTCAGTAAGGAATTTGCCCGTGTTTCATAATTCTGCGCATTAGGAACAGATGCTTTGGGAACCAAAATCGTGTCCGCATTAAGCTGATATGCGCCAAATGCGAATCGAGCGCCAGTATAAATGCCAATAACGGTATAATTTTTGCATACACCGATCGCATCATCGAGAGACATATAGTATCGTTGACGATAAGGGCCCGGATCTTCCGCTGCAAGCATAGAATTCGCCGTCGCACCGTTGTTGTATTCCCCAAATCCGGAATCATAGTAATCAAGCTGAATCATATCCCCCAGCCGGAGGCCGTTTTGTTCGGCATAGGCTGCACTGATGACACACACATCATCACCGTTTATGTACTCTTCATCTGTAAAGAAGCGTCCGGATAACAAAGCCTCATCACCGGTATTAAAAGAATACATACTCTCTGCTCGATCGGTCAGTATCACTGCCGCAGACTCATAGTTAAGCTGGCAAAGCGGTACAATATCTTCCCGCCAAGTCGAAGCTGCATCGCTGTTTAGATAATCTGTCACCGACCCTGTATATTCACAGACCCAAGGAAGTTGTCCTGCCGCAAGGAAATGGTAGTCCAGCCCATTATAACTACCAAGTTCAAGACTGCTGGGCTCACCATAGAAATTGCTGTTGATCTCAGGGAACGGAACAATGTAGCGATTCTCATTTTTTACCTGATCATACCCATCGGCGGACCGAACGACACGATGATCTTGGTATTGGCCGAACACAAGATAGGTTTTACCTTTTTCAAATGGTACTGCCCCATTCGATTCGCGTACATCGCTGTAGATATGTACCGAATCAGGTTTGGGGAAAGTGCTATATGCGTCTGACAGGCAGACGATTTCCTCAACGCTGAATGTTGCATCATACAGAAACATACCTTCCGTTGGCTGCTCCCGGATGCCGCTGCAGCGCAGTGCAAATACGGCGAGAGAATAGCATTCTCCATCGAATGCCGTATTATATTCAGATGGGTCGATGCTGCTGGAAGAGAGGGATCTACTGCCCGCTGTATGAGCAGAAAGCAGGCAGCGGCGGTCAACCGTGGTGATTTGGGGAGCTTCCTGCGCTGCTTTGTCTGCAAATACACGATTCTGCAATGCGGTGGTAATCTCCTCTGGTGACAGGTTGCTTAGATCAGGCTCTATCGGGATTGCAATCGTTGTGTAACCATTTGATATCTCATTTTTCTGTGTCTTGGCGCTTTCCCATGCGGAATAACCGGTGCAGGAGAGCAGAACAGAGAAACTGAGCAGCAATACCAGCAATGTGGTAAAGAGCGGCCTCCTTGTTGCCTGCTTGAGGAAAATGTTCATAATTCGTTTTGCCTCCTTGGGATATAGTCGTTCGGCACATATCGTATGATCGTCCGTTTCGTACATTTTACTCTTGAATGTATGACGATTCAATCGGTCACGCACGAAACGACAGTTTTGATGCAGTTTTGGTCGTGCTTCCTATGGCACATTCGGGGGTGGTGCTTGCAAAAAAACACAAAATATGCTATAATGATTCTACTTATATAAAGTGTAAGGGTGCTATTATGCGTGTGATTTTTTGCGATGATGATTCGATTATTCTTGAGCAACTGCATTTATATGTATCGGAGTATTTTGAGCAGCTGGGCGGAATGATACCGGAATTTGCCTGCTATTCCAGCGGAGATGCTCTGTTAAATGCCAAAGTTCGCGCGGATATCGCATTTTTAGATGTTGAAATGCCCGGCGTTAGCGGGATCCATGTTGGTGCAAAGCTGAAAGAATTGAATCCAAATATAAAAATATTCATCGTGACCTCTTATCCGGATTATTTGGACGAAGCCATGAGATTTCAGGTGTTTCGGTATTTGTCAAAACCGATTGATAAAAATCGGCTGTTTCGCAATCTGAAAGATGCAGTTTACCAGTACAATATGGAAAGCCGCGAGTTCCCCATTATAACGAATGAGGGAGTATTCGTTCGTCGTGCGGAAGAGATTATTTGCGTTGAAGCGACACAGAGAAAAGTTTTAGTTCATACGATAGATGGAGCTCTGCAAAGTACACAGAATATGGAGTATTGGCGGCAAACTCTGGCCTTGCCATGCTTTTATATGACGCACCGGAGCTATATCGTCAATCTGCACTTTGTCAATTCCATTCGCAAAGATACGATTCTGCTGAAATATCGGGGCAGAGAGATGATTGCTTATTTAACAAAGAGAAGGTATGTTGCATTCAAGGACACATATTTGTGGTATATGGAAAGTGTGAAATGATGGCGGAGTATATTTGCTATGGCGTGTTATATATTGCAGAAGCGACCATTGCGTGGCTGTATTTTGATGCTCTGTTTTGTAGAAAATCGTCCGGCTTGAAAATCGGTATCACTTTTGCGGTTGCCTATCTTCTCTTGTTTGGCATTACATGGTTTAACAGCGTCGTTTTGAATGGCGCAGCATTTTTCCTCGCTAATTTACTGCTGCTATGGATGAATTACGAATGCAAACTGAGATCTGCCATATTGCATTCTGCTTTTCTGACCTCGATCATGGCTATTACAGAAATTATCGCAGCATGGATCATCAGCTTGTTTGGGTTCCGTTTTGGTGCCTATGCAGATAGTTTGGCCATCATGATCGTCATGGCTGTGATCAGCAAAATGCTTTATTTTTCGATAACAGTCATTGCTGCAAAACTCTGGGCTCCGAACCGACAGGCTCAGGAAGAGCCTGCGTTTATGGGATTGCTTTGCATATTACCGATCTTTTCTGTCATTGTCTCAGCAGTAGTGGTATATATCGGGGTACGCGCAGAGATGACAAAGCCGGTAGAACTTCTCATGATAATCATTGTGTTGACCTTGCTGATCGTCAATCTGATTTTTATGGTCATATACAACCATTTGCAGCGAATGCACGCTGAACAGCTGGCTATGAATTTGAGTATTCAAAAAGAAGAAGCAGATGCTGCATATTATCAGGATCTGCAAAAGCAGTCCGAAAACCAGCGCATTCTCATACACGATATCAAAAGACATCTAAATACTATTCACGGCTTGGCAAACGATTTCAACGCTCCGGGGATATCCGAGTATATTACAAAACTCGTGGATGATGTACTGCCTGATCAGCAGGTAAAACTATGTTCTGACCCCATACTTAATTTCATGCTGCAGCAATTTCGGGATAAATGTAAAAGCCCCCAAATAACCTTTCAATGTGATATCCGGGATAATTGTCTTTCGTTTATGGATGCCCCAAGTATTACGACCTTTTACGGTAACCTGCTGACGAATGCGTTCGAGGCGGCGAGCTTCTCTGCAGAACGGACGATAGAGCTATCCGTAAAGAAAAATGAGGACCAACAGGTTGTGATCGTTTCAGTTGTCAATTCCTGCGACACACCACCTGTGCCGGATCATGAGGGCTTGTTTCGAACGAAAAAGCGCAATCCCGGAATTCATGGTGTGGGGCTGAAGAGCATTGGACGTATAGTAGCCCGATATCACGGCGTTGCAACGATGCGTTTTGACCCCGAAAGTAAGAAATTCTATCATATCGTTCAATTTCCCATGCAAGAAGAACGGAAAAATCGTAGCTGAACACATCTAATGATTTTTCCGCCCATTCGGTATGTAACATGCAAAAGGAGCAAATGGCATCTTTGGTCTATGCCATTTGCTCCTTTTTATAGGCCTAATTAAAAGGCTGGTATTCCATACCCAAGGATCTCATAATACCCTACGGGATATTGGTTCTGTCGGCAGCTATCACCGGAATTGCCCTCTATGGTGTAGACAATGCCGTTTTCGCATTTCTCCACGATACCGACATGATCGGATTGCCCATCCTGCGGGCCGGAGCTGCCTTTATTGTCCCAATCGAAGAAAATGATCTGACCAGCGGACGGTTTAAAGCTGCCGTCCTGCCATTGCCCACGGTCTTTGAACCATTGTACCCCATTAGCGCAGCCTGCGAATTTCGGTATCACGCCGCTGTCGATATAGCCGCACTCATTCGCACACCAACTTACAAAGCAGGCACACCATTCTACACGCCCGTCAAAGCCGTACCAAGACCAATAGGGCTGACCGCCCACATTACCCACCTGCGACAAAGCAACGGTTACGATTTCGCCGTCGCCAACGGAAATGCCGTAAAGCACCGCAGACCAGAGCGAATTGTTTTCCTCGGCAAGTAATTCAGATAGCTGCTGTCGCTGTTCTTCATTAAATCCGTATAGGTCTGCCATTTCATCGGCGGTCTTGTGGCTGACCGTGATATAGAGATAGGTGCGTGTGACCGTCGTGGCAGTTTCCACGATGTTCCCGTGACCGTCGTCGGTTTCAGTAATGACTTTCTCGGTCTTGCTCTCGGTGCGGGAAGATATTTCGTTCATCTGCCAGAAAATATCGTTGAGAATGGCTTTCTTGGCATCGTCCACCGTGGCAACCTCCTGCGGATCGTCGGGATCGGTGGTGGTTTTTACCGCATACACCGCCAGCACCTCCGGCCATACCGCACGGGAGCCGGACATTTCCAGCTCGTCATAGGTGATGTTTGCCCTTGTGGTGTCGATCTGTGATTGATAGTCGGCATTGATCTCCTGCACGGCCTGTCGCATGGTCTGTCCCGTGCCGCTGTCCTCGCCGGAGAAAAAGATGCCGAAGCAAGAGCCGATGATTAGCCCGATCAGACAGATGACGATAATCACGACAACGGCGATCCAACCGCCCGCAGCGATGGCGGCAATCAGCGCTTTTGTTCCGGCAATGATGGCTTTGACGGCAGCAGCGGTAGCCTTGACCGCCGCCTTGATGCCTGCCGCAGTCGCTTTTGCTGCTGCACGGGCGGTTTGCGCCGCAGTTTTAGCGGCTTTTGCCGTGGCCCGTGCGGTTTTCTGTGCCGTCTTTGCCGCAGCCTGCGTCGTTTTTATGGTCGTCCGGGCGGTCTGCTCGGCGGTCTTGATGGTTTTCTGCGTGGTCTTGGCTGCTGCCTTGCCTGTGGATTTTGCCGTCTGCTTGATGGTCTTGCCGCTGCGGTCTACCGTTTTGATCGTTTTTTGCGTGGTATCGGCAGAGCGGCGCACCCGCCGCATGGTGTCCTGTGCCTGTTTTTTCGGCAAGTCTGCCTTTCTCCGCTGAAAATAGTCCTTTGCCTTGGAGATATTCTCTTTGGTGGTTTTTATACCCTTGCGGCCGACCTTATCCAGCCCGTGGGCAACTTCGTGAACTGCCGTTTCCGTCCCGGTCAAAGTGCGGTTGGCGGCGTATTCTTCGGGAGAGGATTCCGCCGCAAAAACGCTGTGCTCCGCCTTGTCCTTGGTGCGGACATAGGCATCCTTCATCCGCTCGGCGGCTACCGCCGATTTGCCAATCACCTTTACCGTTCCATTGACCGCATCTCTTGTTTTGATGTCAGGCATCGCTGCCCACCTCCGCAGAGGGTGCGGCGATCCGCTTGGCAACAACGACCATGCGCCCGTTTTTGCGGCTGTATTCGCAGGTGGAGAGCGTGATCAGCTTGTCGCCGTATTCCGCCATTATGCCGGTGTCGTAGAGGGAAAGCGCCTTGCATTGAGCGATATAGGCTCCAAAGTCCTCCGCCGAGTCCGCACGGGTGAAGTGGTAATACTTGAAGTCCTGCTCGGAATAGGCAACGGTCTTGAACACCGCCACGATCTCATATTCACCAAAGCCGGACAGCGTGTCAAAATGGATTGTCTTGTGCTCCTGATAGAAGCCCTCGCTTTCGTATTTGCAGAGATCGGCAAACATTGTCCCGTTGTTCATGTGATGGCCGTAGATCACACAGTTGTCAGACAGTGCAAGGTCGCAGTTTTCCTGCACATAGGGCACGCCGTAATCGCTGTGCTGTTTGTCAAAGCCCCGTTTCAGATAGAAATTTGGATTGTCCACGGTCTGCATCACGGGATAGTCAATGTTCGTGCCGGGGACGGAGAGCCAGCCAACAAAATCGCTGTTCTGCTCCTGCACCGCCCGGTACTTTTCAAACGCCGTCAACTCCGGCAGCAGCTCGGTTTCCTGCGGCGTGTCGGTGGGAGCAGGTTCGGTTTCCACCAGCGCGGCGACCTGTTCAAAGGCTTCGGCGCTCTGCTTTTCATCCGCATACTGCCGCCAGAGCATGATGCCGGAGAAAAGGAAAAGGGCGGCACATACGGCCGCCCCGATCATCAGATATTTGCTTTTCATATATGGCCTCCTTTAAGATGCGTTTCCGCTGCCGAACACACCCTCGCCGGGGCGCGTCGTCATCAAGCGGTAAAGCTCGGTATCTTTGGGAAAACGGTTGATAAACGGCACCAGCGCCGAGCCGTACTTGATCAGCCCGCAGCCTGCGTCGGCGTTGGTGACATAGCTCATCTGCTCGTCGGAAATGTTCAGGAGCTTCGAGAGCTTGGCACGGTCGGAAAACGCCTGATTGAGCATGACCACAAACTCGGAGTTTGAGAGCATCATGCTCGCCTGCACGGAATCCAGCAGGTATTCCACATTCTGCGTAATGGCGGTGGGATAACCGTTGCGCTTACGGAACTGCCGCCATGCGGAATTGAAGAAAATGCCGCTCTGCTCGTTTTCAAAAACGACATGAAATTCGTCGATAAAGATGTGGGTGCGCTTGCCCTTCTTCCAGTTGAGGGTGACACGGTTGAGAATGGTGTCGGTGATCACCAGCAGTCCCGTCGGCTTCAACTGTTCGCCAAGGCCGTGAATATCGAATACGACAATGCGCTTATCGAGGTCAACGGTGCTTTCGTGACCGAAAATATCCAGTGAGCCGGTGGTAAACAGCTCCAGCGACAAGGCAATCTCCTTTGCCTTTTCTTCGGGCTGTTCCAGCAGCTTGTTCCGCAGGTCACAGAGCGTAGCGGGTTTGCCCGTCTGCTCGGCGTCCTGATACACCAGCGCCGTGCAGCGGTCGATGATGGATTTCTGCTGCGGGCCGACACCGGCCTTGTCGATCTGCTCCACAAGGGACATGATGAATTGCGATTTCTCCACGATGGGGTTGTTCTCGCCGTAGCCGTCCACCATATACATGGCGTTCAAGCGATCCTTGCCGCCCGCCGCCATATGAATGACGGTCGCCGTTTCTTTGCCCAGAGCCGCCGCCAGCGCACCAAATTCGTTTTCCGGATCGCAGACCAGCACATCATCGGCGGTGTTGAGAATAAGGAAAGCGATCAGCTCCTTGGCGCTGAACGATTTGCCCGAACCGGGCACACCCAACAGGAACGCCGACTGGTTCAGAAGATTTGCCTTGTTGCACATGATGAGGTTGTGGGAAATGGCGTTCTCCCCGAAGTAAATGCCGCCTTTGTCCTGCACCTCCTGCACCTTAAACGGCATAAACACCGCAAGGCTCTCAGTGGTGAGGGTGCGAAACGCATTGATCTTCCGTGTGCCGATGGGAAGGACAGTGTTCAGCCCATCGAACTGTTGGAATTTCAGCACGGCAAGCTGGCACATATGCTTTCGTGCCACGGCAAGCAGCGTTTCAGTATCGCTGTCGAGCTGATTTTTGTCGTCGGCAGTAATGACCATTGTAATGACCGCCAGCATCATCCGCTGATCTCTCGTGGTCAGATCGTCCAGAAACTCCTTGCTTTCCTTGCGCTGGAGCTCCATATCGTAGGGCACGACGGCAGAGAAATTGTTGTTGGCGTTCTGCCTGCGCTGCCAGTTGGTGATGTTGGTTTCGATGCCGAGCAGACGGTTCTCCACCTCCCGCACGGCCTCGTCGGTGGGGATCGGCACAACATCGATCGACAGCATCATATTTCGGTTGAAGTCGGTCAGTTCCGTGACCATGCTGTCCTTGATATACGAAGCGTAGTCCTTCAAAAACAAGACACGGCAGTATTTCTCGCCCAGCTTCAGGCAGTCGCTGCTTTTCTCCATTGAGTCGGGGCAGATATAGTCTTTGAAATCGTGTCCCTTGCGCATCATGTCCTGCGGGTCGAAGTGAAACGCCGCTTCCTCGCCCCGACGGTAGAAGTCGTGGAGCACCCGCAGCTTTTCGGCGGCGTCCAGCTCGGTACACTTGGAGCCGAGGGCGGCGAAATGAGCGATCAGGTCGGCGCCGATCCGGGCAAAGTAGGTGCGGGCTTCTTCGATGTCTTTCTTGCAGACCGACACCGTGATATACTTCTCCTGAATGATGCCGTTGGCGCCGGTGGCCTTATTAAGCAGCATTTGATTGTATTCCCGGCGGTACACATCGCAGGCGTCGCCCTGCATGGGCATCAAGATCGACTGCTCAAAATTCGCCCGGTTCAGCCTGCGGTTGTTGATGGTGATCTTCGTTGTCGCTCCGGAATCCAGACTGTTCAATAGCTCCGAATAGGCAAGGAACATCTGCTCCTTGTCCTCGCGGCTTGCCACAAGGTAGTTGATGTCGGTAAACTGATAGGTCTTGGAAAAGCGACCGCCCACTTGAAAAATACCATCCTTCCAGATGCGGCGGATAGGGATCACATCCTGCACCTTGCGGGGCACGGTGTATCGCTCCTTGTCCTGTTTTAACAGGTTTTTCAGCGTTTTGATCATGATTTTCCTCCCTCCAATTTGTCTTTGAGTGCTTCATAGTAGAGGTTCGATGCCTCAAAGCGAAGCTCTTTCGGCTCTAACAGCTCCGAGCGCAGCCACGCCCAGAGAAATTGCTCGGCGGTCATGCCGTGATAAGTGATAAAGCCCAGCGCCGCAAAGGGTGCGGCACCGAGAATGCACATCCAACTGACGGTTTCCGTCCCGAAATGGGGTTTCAGCAAAAAGTACAGCCCCACGGCGACGAGGATCGCCAAGACAGAAAAAACGAACTGCCGCATGGACAGCCCGAAAAACATGGATTCCGTATAGTTGCGAATCTCCCGATTGATTTTTACTTCCAAATTTCTTCCTCCTTTACAGTCCCATCATTTCACGCACAACACGGTCGGCCATTTTGACTGCGCCGACGAGCACCAGCATATTGAAAACCAACTCGCCCACATACGACCACACCTGTGTCACCGCCGCCGCATCGGGATCGACGACGGGCGGGCTGGATGCAAACAGGGAGAAGATGATGCACGCCAGAACGATAATTGCCCCCTCCAAGCAGACGGCGGCATAACTCTTGATGAAACTCTTGCCGATGTTCTGCGACGGCTCGCCCGCAAAGGCCGAAAGCGGGACCGGTGCAATGGCCGTGTAAAGATAGAGTTTGAAAAATCTGCCGTACACGGTCATGATCATGATAAACGACAAGACCGTAATGAACAGCCCGCCGATCAAGGTCACTGCCCACAATGGGATGCTTTCAAAAAAGCCGCAGTCCTCCACAGCAGTCACGATCTCGGCGGGCAGCACGGTTTCCTGCGCTGTGCCGAAGCCTGCGGCGTTCATGATGGTAGAGATCAGCCCCTGCACGATATTGAACAGGGAAATCATCAGCTCCATGCCGTATGTGACGGCGGCTTTGGCAAGGACGAAGCGGATGAACACTTTCAGGGCGTGTTCCGGCCGCTTCAGTCCCGCAAAGCTGCCGCAGGTTTTCATCACGCCCACCACAAAGAACAAAACGAGCAGCGCAAGCCCGATAGCCTGCACCGCACCGTGGATGCCGACGATCACATTCCAGATCGTGCCGCCCTTGAATTGCTCTGGCGACTGCGTAATGAGCTGCCAGATCTCTGCCAGCTTTTCGTTCCAAGTTTCGAGTGCGTTTTCGAGATTCTGTACGACCCAGTTATCCGACATTCGGCTCACCTCCCGTCAGCGCAACATCACAGGCGACCTCGTTGCCCCAAGCATCCCATCCGTCCGCTTTCTGACGGGCGAACAGTTCAATGCGTGGCAGATCGCCCATCAGCTCAACAATGCGCCGTCTTGCTTCTTCCGGCTTTTTGCTGTGTTCCTCGATGTGGGAGAGGATGACTTGATGCACCCCGGCAGAGCGGCGTTTCGGGTGGCCTTTGGTGGCAAGCATACAGAACTCCGCATTGGCTCTCGTCCAGTGTCCCATACCCCAAAACAGGCTGTCGGACTTGCGGTTCTGCTTGATCCACACGAAAGCCACCGTCTTATACGAAAAGCCCCACGAACGCATGACCGAAAAGCAGTCGTGCAGCAGCGGGATCGTTGTCCATAGAAACAATACGCAGTCATCGGCGGCAAGTGTGCTGACCGGCAGCGCCCGTATATCTTCCAGCTCCATTGTCGGGTAGTGGGATTCGGCGGAGCGCCCAAGCCCTTTTTTAGAATAGACCTTGTACCGCCAAGGCGGATCGGCGTAAATAATGCTGTATTTCTTCACAGCTTCCTCCTTTCCGGCAAATAGGGGCAGGCCGAAGCGACCTGCCCCGTGCGCCGTATCATTTATCTGCTGCCTCGGTCGGGTGAACTGCGGATCACGCCGTACACATCGTCTACAAAGTAGCGCCCGGCAAAGGGATTGAATATGGCGTGGCATTTTACGCCGTTGTATTCGGCAAGGTAGTCGTTGTCCCCTATGCGTTTGAGGATCGTCGCCTCACCGAGCACATGGGTTTCTCCCTGTTTCAGAGAGTGGATATAGCACTCACACTTTTCCATCTGCGGCCTCCTTTCAGCCCGTGATCAGGTTCAGGATCTCTTTGGCAAAAGTGATGACAATGCCGCCCGCAAGCGTGAGAAAGCCGTTGCTGCGCTGGCTGGGATCGTGGGACTGGAACGAAAGTCCCACCTGCACGATGCCCCAGCCGAGCAGGATCAGTCCGACCGCACGGATCAGACCGAAAATGAAATCGCTCAGGTTGTTCACGGCGGCGATCGGGTCATTGGCAGCGAAGGCCGTGACGGAGCAGCCGAGCACAAGGGCAACCGACAGTACGGCGGCGCAGTAGAAACGGAAGCCCTTTCTGACCTTGCCGGGCACAGGCAGCTTGTTTGCGGTCTTTTTGGTGTTCTTCATAGGTTCATCCTCCTTACATTAAAAAAGAGCTTCTATATCCTCGTCGGAAAGAAGCTCATAATCGGGTATGGGTTCGTTTGGTGCAGATATGGTTTCGGCGGCAGCGCCTGCAAACGAGAGCGTTGCAACGGCATTTTCCGTCCCACCGTGTTGATAGGGGGCTGCACCGCCGTCCTCGGTCAGCGCAATGTTCGGGTGTTTCAGAATGTCGTATTTTTCATCCATTACAGGACGCTCACCACGGATAAACAAAAGAGCGTAACGGTTGTCCAGCATACGCACCTCGTCCGGCGTCAGAAGCTCTCTGCCGCTGATCTGATAGTTCGTGCTGTAATTGCCGTTGCGCCCAGAGGATTTGCCGTAGGTGTTGGTGTCGATGGTGGATTTGCCGAGATAGGATTCCGAGATCAGCTTGTGGGTCGAAGTTTCGTTGCCGCCGAGGTAAAGGAACTCATCGCAGTTGCCGAGGATCGACTCCCATTCCTTTTCAAACAGCGCTTTGAGTGCCGCTACATTTTGCAGAATGATCGACACATACACATTGCGGGAGCGCATGACCGCAAGGATCTTGGAGAAGTCCTCCGGCAGGCTGACATTGCTGAACTCGTCCATTAAAAAATGAACGGGGACAGGCAGGCTGCCGCCGTATTTGTAGTCGGCCAGATAAAATAGCTGCTGAAAAAGCTGGGTATAAAGGATGCTGACCAAAAAGTTAAAGCTGGTGTCATTGTCGGGAATCAGGGCAAAGAGCGCCACTTTCTTCTCTCCGAGGGACGGCAGATTCAGCTCATCCGTAGCAGTCAACGCCGCCAGCGAGGACAGGTTGAATTTTTCGAGCCTCGCCGCCAGCGTGATTTGAATGGATTTCAGCGTTTTAGCACTGCCGGAGTGGTAGTCCTTGTAATACTTCACGGCGATATGGTCGGGCTCCCGCATCTCCAACCGCTCAAACAGCTCGTCCAGCGGCGAGGTGTATTCGTCCATATCCTCTCTGACATCCGCCGCACGCAGCATTTCCATGACCATTGGAAAGTTTTGCTCGTCGGGCGGCGCTTCGTATTTCAGATAGAAAATGAGAGCCAGCAGGAGCATAGACGCAGCCGTGTCCCAAAAGGGATCATTGGACTGACTGCCTTTCGGCGTGGTGCTTTTGAACAGATTGGTCACAAGCCGCTGCACATCGTTATCGTCCCGCAGATAGACAAACGGATTATAGCAGTGGCTTTTCTCCATGTTCAGCAGATCCAGCACCCGCACCTCATAACCCTTTTGCCGCAGCAGGTGTCCCGTGCTGCGCAGCAGCTCGCCCTTTGGGTCCAGCACAGTAAAGCTCGTGTTGGCTTGGCAGAGATTCGGTTTTGCGTAAAATCTCGTTTTGCCTGCGCCGCTGCCGCCGACAACGACCGTGTTGAGGTTGCGGCGGTGTTTCCGCCCGTCCAAACCCATACGGACATTCTGCGTGAAGATCTTGTTGGCCTCCGGCGCGGCTGCCCGGTATTTTCGGTTGACGGTTCGGGCCGAGCCCCACTTGGCCGAACCATGTTCCTCACCCCGGCGGTAATTGCGGCGGGATGACAGAATGACACCCACCGCAAGCCCGTAGGCACAAAGCAGAACGAGGACAGTTTTCAGGCTGTCCCCGCAAAGCTCGATATGAAACGGGTCGTTCATCACCGCAGGAAGCCGGGCGAGGATCTCCGGCAGGCCGCCGTGGGCGGCTGGGGCGATCAGCAGCCCCAGCCACACCACGGGGAGAATACCGAACAGGCAGAGAATGATAGGGTTATTCTCTCGCTTCATCTCGTCGTCGCAAACTTCGCTCTGCTCGTTTTGCCCCATCGGGGCAAAAGCTCGCACGCTCCGTTGCTCCTCCTCTCCCCAAAAAGTCCTCGGACTTTTCGGGGCCCCCGAAAATCCGCACCTTCTTTGCGGGGGCATCGATCACCTTCAAAAGAACTTCGTCAACAATGTCGGTGGGGCGTTCTTTCTCCAGCAGATCGTTCCGCATTTCATTGAGGGCATTGACCACAACGCCGTGCTCATAGCGGTCAAGGGTCAATACCCGTTTTTCCTGTTTTCCCATGGTCATCGCTCCTGTTCGCTCAGGCGGGGTGCTTTGCTCTGTTCCAGCGACCGCATCATCCTTGTGGAAATATCATAGGCGGTGTCCCGGATGTCGGTCAGCTCGGCACGGATCGTCTGCGGGTCATCGGTACGCAGGAAGTCGGCAGGAGCTTCAAAGGCATAGCCGCTCACATCCACACCGAACTCTTTGCCGAGAATATAGGAAACGCACTGTGCCTTGAAACCGGCATTTTCCTCGGTGTATTCCTCACCGGTCCGGGCAAGCTCCGCCTGCGCCAGTGCTTTGGACAGACCGCAGAACAGATCATTTGCCGAAAGGCCACGGCGTACAAAAACGGCGTTCTGCTCACAGTCATACACGGCTTCCATGCCGTTCGGCAGCTCGTCCACGGACTGCACCGGCGCAGGGCGCTTGTAGATCAGGGCGTTCAGCAGTGCCCGTGCGTCATGGGAAACCGCCTGCGGCGCTCTCGTTCCGGCGGTGGTCTGCGAGATGTCATAGACCCGCTTGATGTTGTAGGACACGCCGATGCTGCCGTCGTCACGGGTGTACTCGCCGTTAGACTCGACGATCTTGATGGGGCGGCCGAACTCCTGCCTCTTGATATACACGCCCTGATCCCGCCAGAAGTCTTTATCGCCCAATCTGCGGGCATCCGGCTTCGTGGCAAGGATCAACAGGGCGTTGGTGGCAGAGTAGTTGCGGAAAGCCGCCTGCACATCCAGATAGTCACGGAACTTGCCGCCGTCTGCGCAGACCGCCTCGGCGGTGGTGTCGGCCAGAGCATAAACCTCGTCACGCTCCGCCTTTTTCTTTGCCGCCCACGCCTCCTTGTCAAATTCGTCGGTCTGCGGGGCAGCTTCAAAAATATCGTCAAAATTGCTCATGGTTCATCGCTCCTTTGCTTTCTTCGGTTTCTTTTGGGAGGGTTGCTTGTGGGTGGTGGTCGGCTGCTTTTTCGGCTCTTTCGCCGGGATGGGTTCGGAAAGCCTCGGCTCTGCCGCCTCTTTCTGCCTGCTCTCCCGAATTTCCCGCAGTTCCTCACGGACAGAGGGGCGTTCTTCGGGAGATTTAGCAGTACCCTCGGCGGTTCTGCTTTGCTTCTCGGAGGTAGGCGCGGACGGACGGGATTTCTCCGTCTTTGCCGCCGCAGGGTTTGGGGATGCGTGTTCCTCCTTTTGAATGGGTGCGCCCAGCAGGTCATCCAGCAGGCGGTCATCCGCCGCCTTGTCGGGCTTTTCCTGCTCAGGGGCAGACGGGGCGGCTTTGTCCGCCTTGGACTGCTCGATGTCCCGCTTGATGGAAACGGTATCGACCGTCGCCAGCTTGAAGCGCTCCACGATGCGGTTGATTTTGGACGCATCCTCGGCACGCACCATAATGTCTACCATACCGTCAGCGGAACGCTCTTTACCCCGCAGAGCGCAGTAGACAACGCCGTACCGCTTGGCCTCGGTCGCAAACTGTTTCAAATGCTCCTCGCTGACAGTGAACACTTTCAGTTCTTTGCCGCTTTTGAGCATGGCAGAGAGCCGCTGGTGGCCTTTGGTCTTGTTCTTATCTCGGTTTTTCCAGACGGCGTAGAGCATGGCGGCGATATTCTTTGCCGCCGAGCCGGTCAGCTTCAGGGCAACTTCCGTACCCTCCAAACTGATCCGCACGACCTGCTCCGCTGCGTCACCGGAATTGTACATACTTCATCATCTCCTTCGTGCTTAGAAAATTCGCTTGCGAATTTTGTGTGACCGCCGATCATCTGACGGTTTTCTGCTGCTCAGTGCGGTCACATTTCGCCTTTCTTTCGGGTTGTTCGTCCTCACGGACGGCTTTGATTTTCTCTTGGATCACACCGGAGCGCTCGGCAATGCTGTTACATAAAACCACCTCCTTTCGCAGTGAGGTAAGCTCTTTGGAAAGTGCGGCGATCTGCGCTTTGACCTCCGCCGCCTTTTCGGGATCGGATTTCACCGCCGCCGTCCGCTGTGCTTTATAAAGCTGTTTTCGGTCGGATGTCAGGGCTTCGATTTTTCCGTTTACCTCGTCACGGTAGCAAAAAAGCTGCTCGGCGGTATCGATCCGATGCCCGATGAGCAGCCTTGTTTCGGCGGTGATGGCATCCAGCTTCAGCAGATCCTCCCCCAGGAGAAAGTGCAGCCGCTTTCTGCTTTGCTGCGGACGGTTCTTCGGGAAGATGCCCAGCAGATAGCAGTAGTGAACATACAGCGCCCGAAAGCCGGTCAGTTTTCGGGCGGTTTTCAGACTGCCGACCAGCCTGACCCGCAGGATCTCCGGCTTTTGTTCGGGCTTTTTCCGTACGGGGCGGCTTTGAGATAAAATGCGCCTACGGATGTTATCGAGAGAGTAGTCCTCACCGAAATTGCGCATCAGACGCACAAACCGTTCCTTGCCCGGCGGCCGTACAGAAATATCCTTGCCGACCTTGCCTGCATAGCCCTTTTTCCGCAAAGCGTCAAAAAACTGCCGTTCGGTCATAGCCTGCCGTATCGCCTCGTCAATGTCGGTGCGGATCAGCCCACGCCAAGTGGGGCGCTGTTCCTGCTCGGCACGCCACTCGCCGTATTGCTTGCCCCGGCCTTGCTGCGGTTGCTCGATCACTGACAGCCCGTATTCCCGGCAAAGCGCATCGGAAACCGTCTGCATATCGTGGTAGTCCTTGCGGGTGCGGTGGTATTTGATGCCGTCAGCAAAGGAAACCGTGTTGACGACAAAGTGATTGTGCAGATGATTTTCTTTGTCAAGGTGGGTGGCGACAATCGCCTGATAGCGGTCGCCCCAAAGCCGCTCCGCCAGCTTTACGCCGATCTCATGCGCCAGTTCCGGCGTGGCTTCGCCGGGGGCGAAGGACTGATAGCCGTGATAGGCCACCGTACCGTCCTCCTTGCCGAACCGCTTTTTTACCGCCAGCATTTCATCACGGGCAGTGGCGGGAGAACAGTTGATACCCGACACGAAGCGGTGGAGTGGTGCGCCGTCCCCGCTATCCGTTTCCTGCGTTTTTTCTGAATTGATGGCGTAGCGGATCACATCGGAAAGCTGCTGCCCGTCCTGTTCGGTCAGCTCCCGGTCGGCATAGAATTTCGGGTTCGCCGTCTTTTCGGGATTCTCCGCATAGATCACCACCTTGCCGAGCCAGCCTTTCACACGCCAGATTGAAGTTGTCGCCATACCGTTATTTCATCGGGCGCGGCAGGATAACCGCCTCGGTGATTTTCTTGACAGCAGTATCAATCTTGCGGCAGGCCTCGTCGTATCTTTGCACATCGAGAACATTCAGGGTGTGCGCTTTGACGGCAATCTGATTGAGATTGTTGCCGATCCCGTGAAGCTCCCTCATCATGGCGTAGTAGTCGGGCGGCGGGGCGTCCTGCGGTTCAAGCCCATTTACCAAGTGCCGCAAATACGCCTCACGGGAAAGACCGCTGCGCTTCACTTTCTTTTGAAACGCCTCGGCTTCCTTTTTGTCGAGCCAGAATTGAATGTGAACATTGCGTTTTCTCATATTTTCACCTCCGAATTGAGTTCGTTTTGAATTTCAACAATACGCTTGCCGACCGCATACACAACGGGAATCGTCACGCCGTTTCCGGCCTGCTTGTAAAGCTGGGCGTCGGAATTGACGGCGGCCGCTTTATCAAACATTTCATCGGAAAAGCCTTGCAGCCTCCAGCACTCACGGGGCGTCAGCTTGCGGATTCGTCCGCATCCAAGCGGAATTTCCGATTTGTTTTCGGATTTGTCTTTATTAAAGTCAGCCGCCTGTTTGACAGGCAATGCGTGTTCGCAGGAATCGCAGGCGCAGAGATAAACGCCGTGTTTGTCCTGCGTGTTCAGACAAAAAGCGGGTTCGCCGCACTCTTTGAAACGGCGTCCGTTCTGCCTCTTGTTTTCACGGTCGGGGGTCAGTACGGCGCGGCAGCCATAAAAAACGCCGGAGCTTTCGCCCCGGTTGCTTACCCCGATTTTGTTGTAGCCTGCAATCAGGCATTTGGTGTAATCCTGTTCCCAAATTTTCGCCTCGCCCCGTTTTAGCTGAATCAGCGCCGTTTCCTCGGTACGGTCGGGACAATCTGCGCCCATACAGAGCACGCCCGAATTATCGGCGCTGCGGTTTCCGATTCCGCTGTCATATCTTGCTTTGATACAGCGGGCGTTTTCCGTCAGCTTCGGATTGCCTTTGCACAGGTCGATAAAATACATTCCCGTCCTGCCAGCAAAGCCGCCGCCTTCGCTCATCAGCGTACAGCTTATACCCGTGGGGTCGTAAACACGCTTGCCCTGCGTGCCGCCGATCAGCTGTATAAGAGTCTTGCCGTCGCCTGCGGTGACAGGAAATACTTTTCGTCCACCCTCGGCTCTAAAATGTCGATAAGCGACAAGGTAGATGCGTTCCCGGTTTTGCGGAACGCCGTGGAAGCGTGAATTAAGCAGTCCGTATTCGATATGATAGCCGATTTCGGCCAACGAATGGAGAACGGTCGCAAAGTCCCATCCTCGATTAACGGAGAGCAGATTTTTAACATTTTCAAGGACAAGCCATTCGGGTCGATCATCGGCAGGCGTGCCTTTGAGGAGTCTAACGATTTCAAAAAAGAGAGAGCTTCGTTTGCCTGCAAGCCCTCGTTGTCGGCCAGATACAGAAATGTCCTGACACGGGAATCCGCCTGCCCAGAGGTTGACTCTCGGCAGGTCGGCGGGCTTGGTTTTTGTGATGTCCTCGCCATACCATTCATCCTCCTTTACATCGTGGATCGCACGGTAGCTGCGGTCTGCGAATTTGTCGATCTCGCAGTGGCCTTTGCAGACCATGCCGCAAAGTTCAAAGCCCTTGCGGAAACCGCCGACACCGCTGAAAAAGTCCAAAAAGGTCATGGGTTCGTTCACCGGCTGTGACCTCCTTTCGGGTATAAAATTATCGTCCGCCATTCAGACGGGGACGAAAGGGTTTCAGGGGCTACCCCTGACAAGTGCCGTTGTGGTATCACAACGGCGATGCTTGCTGGTACAGTGCATAGCGTTCGTCCCATAGGCCGAACATTTTGCCACCGACCGAAATAATATCACCGCTCCTGCTCCGGCTGCGGGCGGTACGGGATGCCAAGCAGCGTATCGTTCACCCTTGCAAGGTGTTCGGGATAGCGGAACATCTTGCCGTAGCGGTCAATCTGCTCGTCGGAAAGACTGTCCAGATTTTCGCCCCGGCAGTCGCAGATAAAGGCGGGGCCGAAGATGAAATGGAGGTATCCTCCTCGATCAGGGCGAAGTCCTGCACGATGTATCCGAAGTATTGGTTGCGTATCCTGCATCGCACGTCGTCACTCATATCGCTTGCCTTTTGCCCGTCCACATATACCTCGCCGGAATCGGGCGCAACAACTATGCCCATTAGGTTCAGAAGCGTGGTTTTTCCACTTCCCGAGGGACCGATGATGGCGATCATCTCGCCCCGATGAACCTCCAGCGAAGCATTTCTGACGGCGTGAACCCGGTAGTCATGGTCCTTGAATGTTTTGCTGACGTTTTGAACAGATAATAAAGCCATCAGTAGTCCCTCCTTAGATTCTGCAAGCTATTCATTGTCCCGATTCGTTTTCCGGCGTACACGGCCGCAAACCGGCACAAGCCGGTAACAAATGCCATGCGCAGCGGCAAAACATACCACAGCGCCATTTCGTTTCGTAACATGACAAATACGATCCCGATGATTGGAAGGATATGCAGCACCAGCACGAAGCCGCCCACCCGCCTCCGAATGGTACGGATCGGAGCACCGTAAAGGTGGTGCACCGTGTACTCTGCCACATGGGTTTCAATGATGCGAATGATATTGCAGATCAGAAGAATGACCAGCAGAGCGCCAGACAAAAGATAAAAAAGAATATACAGTCTGTGGGCACGGATCGAAGCAGAGGTGGTTATCTGCGTAAAATCCTCTGTGGAGATTCCTGTATACAGTATTCCTTTCTGCTCGTAGAACAATTTTTGGAGCTGTTCAATTTCTGCATCGGACGGATCTACGAGAACCATTCGTCCAAAGACCTCGCCGCTCAACCCCCACCACGGAAACATCTTATTGACCGCTTGAAAGTCCCTGGTGCAAAGGATCAGGGTGTCGGACAGCAGGGGATTGTCCGGCTCTATGTAATGCAGCGGATGGAACAGATCAAATTGCACTCCTGCATTGGCAACAGTCTCTATTTCCCTGCCCGATATCGTAACACTGCCGCCTGCATCTTCACGGTGAGCTTCGGGAACAAAGAGCGCCATGTCCCCATCATAGTGCAGCCCTGCCAGAGTGCTGTACTGCCCGAAAAGGATCAGTATCTGTGTATATTTTTTGTCCACATAGCCGTCATTGCCTACGAAGACAAAGCTGCCGGCCTTTCCATCTGCAGACAGGCTATGCTGCAAATAATCCAAAACAGCATCGGGATTTTTCTGCTGTCTGTTTGCGGACGCAGCGCCCTCCGGGTTTGGCTCCATCTGTACGGTTTTCATCTGAAACATGACCACATTCCGGCGAACAAAGGAACGAATGGCCGCTGACTGCCTCTGCACCGAGGAAAAGCTCACCGAAAGATACAGAATCGCCATGGCGATCATCGTCGCCACAACGGTGTAAAAGAAGGCCCATGTCCATTCCTTTCGGAGGTCTTTGAGTATCTGCTTCCATACCATATCAGTAACGCCCCTCCATTCCGCGATGCTTTCGCTGCCAACTTAGGAAACATATTGTATGAACCGCACATATAAACAAGATGTTGCATACGCCGCTTAATACGGCAACATTCAGATACGCTGCTCTATGTATTAAGTAAAGCTGCGTTCGTCCGAGGATATATCCAAGACCCGTTCCCAATACCGCGATGCACATCAGGCGAAGCAGAAGCCTTACAAATAGGTATGCATAGGCCGCGCCATACAGGTGGTGTATGACCATGAAGCGGTTGCTTTCCCGATACATCATGGACATTGCGAATACGGCGCAGAACACCAGCCCGAGGAAGGCAAACAGCAAAGACCGGGACACGAAATCATCCATAAGCATCTTTTTCAGAACTTCAAAGATATTCAAATTGCTGTCGGTGTAGGTCTGATATTCGATACTCCTGCCGGTTTTCTCGACTATGCTTGTTAATTCGGAAAGGCTCTCGCCGCTGTCCACGTTTGTGAACAGCAGCCCTTGCAAATCGGTAATGTCTGCCAGGGGATAATAAAAGAATGCGTCACCTTGGAAGGTGGGGGAGCGGTTTCCATCAAATTCCCCGAGAATGTGATAGTTATACGTTCCGGGAAACAGCGTATCGCCCTCCGTATAAGTGTACAGGTTTCCGTTTTCTTTTTGGATGAGGGCGGTCTTGGCTTCCCGGCCATCAAAGGGCGTATGCCAGGTTCTTTGGAACCATCCCGCATAGTCCAAGGCGGCAATTCCGGCAGACGAAAAGCCCTTGTAGAAAACTACAGCTTGATTTCGTCTTGCCCAGTCGTCCAAATCCTCCCGCAGCGTTCCAAGCTTTGTCCTTACCTGTGCGCCAGGTTCACTTTGATAGTCGAACACGGTAAATCCGGTAAAATCATCGGCTGCGGAATCGTAGTGCATAGTATAAACCATATAAAAGAACAAGGTCGTTAGCATGAACATCAGAAGCAGCGCCATAAACGACAGCCATTCTCCCTTTCTTTTTCCCATAATAATCCCTCATTTTCTTGTCTTGTCTATACGATACAACGCATCAGCTGCGGAAACAGGTTACAGCCTTTTGTAAAAAAGATGACGGGGCCGCTGCAAACAAAGCGGCAGCGGCCCCGTATGGCCTGTGAGGTTATGGATGTCGAACGGAGTTCACCAGGCGGAGCACTTGCTCCCGATCCAAGCCTCCGTATATGGTGAGATCGAATGCGTACCCATCCTGCTGCCACAGGGCAACCATGCAGCCATCGGCTTCATAGAGAGTCACAGTGATGCCGGACAGGTCGATTTCGGTAAGCGTTCCGTGCTGGGTATCTATGTCAATCCAATAATCCGCGCCTACGCTCTGTGACAGTATAATCTCCTCTCCATCCTCATTTCGGTACACCACAGTGAAGCTCGCGTCATTATCCACGGTATAGACCGCCTCAAATCCATCGGGCAATTCCGTCAGAGTATAACGCTCCGCGATTCGGTCAGCTCCGGCGTTTCCGGTAAAAAAGCGAACGCAGTTCTCATAGGTCCCCTTGAAGAAGGCCGCCACAGGCTCCCGAATGGCCGGAATGCTGCAAGCAGTCAGCGCAATTAGTATCATGGCAATACCCGCTGCCGCAGCCCGCTTGGAGGCCGTGCTTGTCATACGCCAGAGCCAGCTTTTCTCAGCCTTGGTAAGCCGATTCATCCTGCGGGTAAAGCGAGGCGAGAACGTGTAGGTGATATCGCCGTCGCTTTGCGGCATACCTGCAAATTCTCGTGAGGCGGCCTCCCGAAGGGCTGTTTTTAGCAAGTTATCGGTCATATCTATTCCTCCTCCAATAGCTGCTTTTGCAAAAGCTTTTTTCCGCGAACCAGCCGCTGCTTTGCTGTTGCTGTCTTACAGTTTAGCAAGCTTGCCGTCTCCGGTATGGACAGCTCCAGCACGAAGTGGGCATACAGGGTGTCCCTGTAGATGTCATCCAGTGACGCAATGACTTGAAGGATGCAGTCATATGCCATGCCATTGTTGATCATGTCCACAAGCTGGTTATCTGACAGCTCCACTATGCTTTTCAGTGCATCCTCCTGTTCCGCATTCATGACAGTCCGCTGACGCTGCCGCTTGCGTAAATGATCGATAGCCTGATGCTTAGTTGCCTTCAACAGATAGCTTCTTACATCCGCCGCCTCCTGGATGCTGCCAATTTTCTGCATTTGACTTTTTGCAATCTTCAGAAAAACATCGTGGACGGCGTCCTCGGCATCGGAATCGTTGCTCAACACGGCGCGGGCAACAAGGAACATCTGCTTCCGGTAGGTCATGTATATTTTCTCAAATAGACGGCGGTGTATTTCGTCGTCTATAAAGCTCATGTATAGAATCAGCATATATTCTCCTTCCTCTCAAGGAGCCCTCAACCATATAACGATGGGAAAAGGCAAATAGGTTACAAAAATAGCTTCGGGGTGCTGTTTTTCGGTTCTGGGGATGGCGTTTATTATACTATAACGAGCCGGAAGAATCCACCTGTACTTTTTGCAAGCCTGTCACCTGTGTATCCACCGACCGATCTCAGGATCGTAATAACGGCTGGATACATAGTAGAATCCAGTCTCGGTGTCGTAGTAGTACCCACGGTAGCGCAGAGGGTTGATTTCTGCCTTGGAGCCGGAGCTTGAAAGGATTTTGCCCCATGCGTCATAGGCATAGGAAGCCACAGACGTGCCACTGCCATCGACCAACTTGACCACATCGCCTTGCAGGTTCAAGACATAGTAATAGGTGGTAAAGCTGCTGCCGTTGTTGGTGGAATAATTCAAGGCGAACGGCAGCCCATGATTATCATAGATGAAATCCAAAACCGTTGCGCTGCTGCCGCTGCCGATTGTCTCCCGGAATATCGTGTCTGCAGGCATTATAGCATATGTCGCATTTTGGCGCAACTGGCCGCACGATGCGGCGGGAAAACATGCATTGATTTCCGAAAAGTGATGTGCTATACTATTTAATATAGAAATCAAACCAGAGGAGGGCCTCCCGAATGGAGCGTATCACAAGCAGTCACAATCCGCTCGTGCAGCACATGCGGAAGCTGCAGACCTCGCGCGCCTATCGCGAGAGCTGCGGCGAATTTGTGGCGGACGGCTGGAAGCTTCTGGAGGAGGCACTCAAGTGGTATCCCGAGGTGACGGCCGTTCTGACGAGCGAGCCGGAACGCTGCCCGGCACTCCCATCGTCGGCACGTCTGGTCGAGGTCCCTGCGTCATTGATGCAGAGCGTTTCGAGTATGCGCACGCCGCAGGGCGTTTTATTCTCCCTGCGCCTGCCGCAGGAGGGCGCGCTCCGGGTGCAGCCCGGCATGCTCCTGCTCGACCGCATC